>Ga0129317_1000871_pt1 | contig 26530 bp, 23 predicted proteins | sample Cm1ome_FD_94430 | JGI IMG/M metagenome (GOLD analysis project Ga0129317, IMG submission 94430) | Eastern black-and-white colobus group fecal microbial communities from Wisconsin, USA - Cm1105 metagenome | ecosystem: Host-associated > Mammals > Digestive system > Large intestine > Fecal | place... | reverse complement strand
TTGAGCAGCGCACCTCGAAAATCGCTGATTTTCTCGGTCGCGGGCATTCGCCCTACTAAGCTGTCAGCTTGAAATGGCATCCGCTTGCGGCTGCCTTTCTGCTTCCTCGTTTTCCTGGCTTAAGCTTGAGCAGCGTGCCTCGAAAATCACTGATTTTCTCGGTCGCGGGCATTCGCCCTACTAAGCTGTCAGCTTGAAATGGCATCCGCTTGCGGCTGCCTTTCTGCTGACAGCTTAGCGCTGCTCAAGGCTTTCGCGTATGTCCATTATCATTGCTTCTACTGCGGCACGTGATGCATCGCCCCAGTTTTCTGCTCCAAATTTAGCGTATGCTTCCTGTTTATAAGCACAGATAATTCCGCGTGATGAATTTACGATTGCTCCAAGACCATCTTCGTTGAAGAAGTGTACAAGATCTTTTCCCTGTCCACCCTGTGCTCCGTAGCCAGGAACGAGAATAAATGATTTTGGCATAATTTTACGAAGGATTTTTCCCTGTTCTGGATAAGTTGCTCCGACAACTGCTCCGACATAGCTGTATTCGTCGCCCATATGCTGTGCTCCCCATTCAGCTACTTTTTCTCCAACTAGTTCATAAAGCGGACGACCATCAATAAGTCTGTCCTGGAATTCTCCACTTGATGGATTCGATGTTTTAACCAGAATAAACATTCCCTTCTTTTCTTCCTGACATACTTTAATAAATGGATTAACACCATCTGATCCAAGGTACGGGTTGACTGTTACAAAATCTTCGTCAAATGGAACGTATTCTTTGCTTCCTACCTGAACTCTTCCTACATGACCAACAGCATATGCAGCCGATGTAGATCCGATATCACCACGTTTGATATCTCCGATTACAACCAGACCTTTTTCTTTACAGTAATCCACTGTCTTTTTGAAAACCTGAAGTCCTGGAATTCCAAACTGCTCATACATGGCAATCTGTGGTTTTACTGCCGGTATAAGATCATATGTCTTATCAACAATTTCTTTGTTAAACTGCCAGATTGCTTCCGCAGCGCCTTCTAATGTTTCTCCATATTCTGCGAATGCTTTTTTCTGTACATGCTCCGGTACATAATTAAGCATTGGGTCAAGACCTACAACGATTGGTGCTCCTGTTTTTCTAATATTTGCCACTAATTTATTGATCATTTCAGATTCCTCCTCTATCTTTTTTCCATATAAAACATATACCTTTAGATATATACATGCTATACCATGATTTGCTGCGCCTCATCATGGTTCGCGCACATTCGCCAAATGTCTGCTTCGCAGCCGCTTGGCTCATTGTGTTCGCGTATATTTTACCATAGTGCCATCAAAAAAGGAATGCCATTTTTGACATTCCTTTCTATTTCTTCTATTGCTTTTTCACTTCTTCGATTGCCGCATCAAGCTGATTATCTACTTCTGGATTTTCCTCATCTGCTTCATATTCTATCTCCACATCAGGCTCAATTCCGACCCCATGGATGTTCCGTCCATTCGGTGTAAAGTACTCCGATACTGTCAGCTTCACACAGGTTCCATCTGAGAGTGGTAATAACTGCTGAACAATTCCTTTTCCATAAGAGGTAGTTCCTACAATGGTACCCACTCCATAATCTTGAATAGCTCCCGCGAAAATTTCTGACGCACTTGCGCTGTAACCATTGACTAACACGGCAAGTGGGCCATCATATTCCTGTCCGGCATCCGATGTGTATTCAACTTTTTCTCCGTTTTTATCTTCCGTATAAACAACAATTCCTTCCGGAAGCATGAGATCCAGCATTTTCACGACTGTAGATAAATTACCTCCCGGATTCGAGCGAAGATCCACGACAAGTCCGTTCATGCCCTGATCATTCAAATCACTCAGTGCCTCCTCGAACTGTTTATATGTAACCTTATCAAATTCCGTGACGCAAATATAGCCAATATTATCTTCTTTCATCTCATAGGTCACAGTCTCAACTTCAATTTTTCTTCGAGTCACTTCCATTGTAATTTCTTCCATATCAGAGCCCCGCATAACCGTCAGTTCTACCGTTGTTCCTTCTTCTCCACGAATCTCATTTACTACATCCGTCAATTCTTCCGATGTGATATCCCGGCCATTAACTTTATAAAGAATATCCCCTTGTTCTATTCCGGCTTCTGCTGCCGGACTATTCTTATAGACCCGAACAGCAGTACTGATCTTCGTATTCATATTCTGGGAAAATACAACTCCAATTCCCGAATATTCTCCTTCTGTAGATTCATAAAGCGCTTTTGTTTCTTCTTTATCATAATATACTGAATAGGGATCGCCCAATGCGTTAATATACCCTGTATAAATTCCTTCTTTCAGCTCTTCTTCCGTGACATCATCTGAATACAGATAATACGCATCTATCAACTGTTCCAGATAAGTCAGTTTCTGATTCTCTGTTGAAGCGGATGTATTCCCTCCGACGATCAAATTTATTCCCGAGTAGCACATTACTGCCACGGTACCAGTTACTGCTATAAACATAGCAAGGGCGCCAAATAGCGCCCCTTTCCAAAAATGATTTTTTTGTTTCTTTTCTTCCATATATCCTGCCTTCACAAATAATTCATTCTGCTATTTAATAATAAGTCAGTGGATCAACTGTTGAGCCATTCACATAAATGGCAAAATCCAGATGCGGGCCTGAACTTGCACCAGTACTTCCCACTGCCGCAATATTCTGTCCCTTACTCACCTTCTGTCCAACAGATACATATATATCATTCAAATGCTGATATCTTGTAACCAGGCCGTTCCCATGATCTACCATGATATAATTGCCTCGTCCGCCATTATAGCCCCACTTTGACGTAATGACTGTACCATCTGTCGCTGCATATACCGGAGAGCCTGTCGCTGCACCAATATCAATTGCATCATGCCATGAAGTAGCACCTGCAACCGGCACCGGACGCCATCCATAATAACTGGTGATACGCTGACTCGTTGTAGGCCATGCCAGAACTCCATTGCCGATAATCTGCGGTGGCCCTGCATTTCCTCCTCCGGAAGATGGCTGATTTTTGCTTGCATTTGCCTCTGCAATCATCTTATTAAGCTTTGTTGTTGTCGCTTCCAAATCGGATTCAATATCATCTAACGTCGTGTTCGCCTGGGCAAGCAATTGTTTCACTTCATCTTCCTTCGAAAACAACTGATTCTGCAGTTCTTCAAGTTCCGCTTCTTCCTCTTTCAGCTTCGCTTCTTTTTCTTCGATATCTTTTACAATATCCTGAAACTCAACAAGCATTTGTCTATCATATTCTGAAACCCGCTGTATGTATTCCGCCTTATTCAGAAAATCCGCAATGGATTTTGACTCGAAAAGCATCTCGATCATTTCCGTATCTCCATGCTCATACATAAATTTAATGCGGAGCTTCATATTTTCATACTGCTTATGTTCATCGATTCTTGCCAAATCAAGTTCATCCTGAGCTTCCATCAGTTCCACCTGTTTTGCATCCAGCTTTTCCTGTGTTTCTTCCATCTCTTTCGCAATGGTATCCAGTTGGCTCGCCAGATCATCTTTTACCTGTTCTGCTTTTTTCTTTGCTTCTTCCAATTCCTTTTTTTCTTCTTCTGTCTCAGAAATGGCATCATCCGCTTTTGCCGTTGTAACTGTACCGAAACACATTACTCCCGCCAGCAGTATACAGGCGATTCTGCCCATCTTTGTCATATCAGTTCCTCCGCTTACACTCTTAAGTGCTTTCTGATTGTAAACATACTTCCGCAAAAACCAATTCCAATTCCCAATAAAAGTCCTGCTGGAAGAAGTGTTCTGTAAACCTCGGTAACCGGAAGAAACTCAAGAATATTATTTAAAAGACTGAATTTCTCTAAAATAAATTCAATTCCTCTATTGTACAGAAAATATAAAATCGTTAATGGAATCGCCGCCCCAATCAGTCCAATCAAAACACCTTCAATGATGAATGGCATGCGGACAAAACTGTCTTTTGCACCAATATATTTCATGATCGCAATTTCTTCTCTACGAACAGAAATTCCCATTGTTACCGTATTACTGATCAAGAATATAGAAATAGCCACCAAAATACCAATCAAAACAATAGACGCATACCATACCAGTCTATTAATGCTTGTCAAAGTCTTCGCTACTACGTCGGATTTATTTACCTGCCGAACTCCATCCAGAGATTCCGCATAAGAAACAATATCTGTCTGCTTTGAAACATCTTCCAGATATACTTCATAGTGATCTGACGTGCTCAGAGGATTATCATCTTTAAACCCTTCTGCAAGATACTCTGCATCTTTACCAAAATAATCTTCCTGGAAAGATTCCCATGCATCTTCCCCGGATACATAATTAATCTCACGTACACCTTCCTGCGTTTTCAATTTCTCACCGATACTGTCAATCTGAGTCTGGCTTACTTCCTCATCAAAGAAAACCGTAATCGCAACACTTTCTTCTGCTTTATGTACGATGTGCTGGAAGTTTACAATAATCGAGAAAAACAGACCAAATATGAAAATACAAGCCGTCATCGTCGCAATAGATGCCAGTGAGAACATTTTATTTCTCCCGATATTCTTTACTCCCTGTTTCGTCGAATATCCAATTGTACTAAGTTTCATTATTTATACCCACCTTTTCGTTCGTCGCTTACAATAACACCTTTCTTCATTGTAATTACTCTCTTTTGCATTTCATTTACGATTTCCTGATTATGTGTTACTACCACAACCGTAGTTCCTCTTTCGTTTGCCTCTTCAAGCAATTTCATAATTTCCCAGGAATTCGTCGGGTCAAGGTTACCTGTCGGTTCATCACAAAGAAGAATCTGTGGTTCGTTCACAATCGCTCTTGCAATCGCAACTCTCTGCTGCTCCCCACCGGAAAGTTCTTTTGGAAAAGCTTTGTATTTCTGTGCAAGTCCAACGAGCGATAATGCTGCAGGTACCTTTTTCTTGATCACACGCGTTGATTTTTCTGTTACACGCTGTGCAAAAGCAATATTTTCATAAATATTTCTGTCTTTCAGAAGACGGAAATCCTGAAACACAACTCCGATTCCTCTTCTGTACTTCGGAATATGACGGTGTTTCATTCTTCCAAGATTCTGTCCATTTACAATTAATGTTCCTTCTGTAGGTTCAATTTCTTTCATCAAAAGCTTGATTAAAGTAGATTTCCCGGATCCACTATCGCCCACGATAAAAACAAATTCCCCTTGTTCAATCTTCAAATTAATTCCGTTTAATGCGGAAATTCCCTTAGAATATTCCTTTTTAACGTCCGTTAATTCTATCATATGCTCCTCCTAATCATTAATACTCCAGTGTTTCCATATATTTCATGTACTTCACTACCATGAGAGCGATCTTAAATGTAATCGCATCCTCAAACGTGCGCAGATCCAATCCTGTACTCTTCTGCAATTTATCCAGACGATACACCAGTGTATTTCTGTGAATATAGAGCTGTCTTGATGTCTCTGAAACATTCAGACTGTTTTCAAAAAATTTATTGATCGTTGTCAGTGTTTCTTCATCGAAATCATCCGGTGATTTATCATCAAAAATTTCTTTAATAAACATTTTACAAAGCGGAATTGGAAGCTGATAGATCAGTCTGCCGATTCCCAGTGTATTATATGCCACAATCTCTTCATCTTCTGAGAAGATCTTTCCCACGTCAAGTGCAAGTCTCGCCTCTTTATAAGACTTTGATACTTCTTTAATATCATTTACAATTGTACCGTAGGCTACTCTTACATTCTCATCTTCACACTTCAAGTGCCCCAGAATTTCTTTTGCCACTTTATCAACTTCCGGATATCCATCATTTATTCCGATTTCTTTTACGATAATGACGCTCTTTTCATCTACGGCCGTAATAAAATCTTTCACTTTATTTCCCAGTAGTACACGAAGCTTATCCAGCGCAGCAACATCTCTTTCGCGAGATGTCTCAACTATAAAGATAACACGTTTCGCTTCGGTGTCAATATGTAATTTTTTGGCTCTATTATAAATGTCAATCAATAACAGATTATCCAAAAGCAGATTTTTTATAAAATTATCCTTGTCAAATCGTTCTTTATAAGCCACAATCAAGTTCTGAATCTGGAATACAGCAATCTTCCCCACCATATACACATCATCATTCCCACCGTTTGCAATCAGAATATATTCCAACTGATGCTCGTCATAAATCTTAAAGAACTGTGACCCCTGAATAACCTGACTTTCTGCCGGAGATTCCACAAACGCAACTACTTCCCTCTCATAGTCTCGTGGTTGTGAATAAGTTGTTGCAAGACTTTTCCCCTCTGTGTCCATAACACCCAAATCAATTCTTGTGATAGCTTTTAACCCTTCTATTGTATTCTGTAATATCTGATTCGATATCATCCCGTTCCCTCCATATTATACACTTTACACAATGTTTCACTATGCGTTTTACCCATTTTTACATATTTATACTTTATACTTTAATACAAATTACCAAAAAAAAAAAGAGCAAATTGCATCTTTTTATGCATTTCGTCTCTTTTTTTCTTGAATTGCTTTTCTTTTAAGACTTTTTCTGTTCACAAACATAGAAATTCGACGTATCAGACTTTCTCTTTCCGTAAAAAAAGTCTCAGCCTGACTGATTCCAACCCAGAGTTTCACATTCAGGACATTCTTACATCTGCAGCCGAAAGCTTCCTGTCTGTCAGATGTCACGCTTGCGATGATACAATCTGCCTCCGCGCCATTGATGGTATTGATAATCATATCATCCGCTGCCGTTCCTTCCGGAACTTCCATAACCCCTGCAACTTTAATACGCCTGTATTCCTTTTGAATATGCCTCTGCAAAAGCTCTGCCTCATCTACAGTATCTGCCAGAAGAAATACACTCATATTATTCTTATGCAAATATTGAAACAACAGCTTTTCGAATCCACGATTCTCTGCCTCCCGGAGCAGTTTCTCATCCTTCACTTCCGCTGCTTCCAGAATCGCCCTGTCTCCCGGTAAAATCATATCCATCGTACAGAGCCCTCTTTGTTCCGCTGCATGATCCGTCATTCGTATCACAGCTTCTGCCGTAACAACTTCCACAAGGCTGATTGCCTCTTCTTTTATAAATTCTGTGATCCGTTTCATCGCATCCTTCGCAGTATAATCATCTAACCTGATTCCAAGTACGTCTATTTTTTTACTCATACTTCCACCTGTTCATTTTTCCTGATTTAGCGAGTATAGCAAAATGACTCTCTTTTTTCAACCTAACGCATAGAATCTTCATATTATTTTACAGTTCTTAACATTCTTTTCTTTTTTTTGAAATAATTCCGCCTATTCGTCCGGTTTCTTTCGAAGACAAAGATTTCCATCCATTTTCCAGAACTTTATCTAAAAGCCCCAGTTCTTCCGCAATTTCGTATTTGCGCCTTTCTTTTTCTTCCATCTTCGGAATATCTTCCAGACGAACAGGCTGCTTTGTTTTACCTGCCATATGCTCACCCCTTATCAAACAGATTGTTGCTTCTATTAAGGAGTATTTCTCATCTTGCAGGAAAATATACTTCTATAGTAATATTTCTTCTTCCAGTGTAAACGAATAAATAATTTTTTCTTTCACTGGTTTCAAGGTCATCTGTTCCAGCGCTCTTCCATAAAGTTCCAACTGTTCCTGATATTTTTCTATGAGTTCTGTCCCCGTCTTTACTTTATCGGTTTTGTAATCCAGCACCACCAGTCCATCCTCTTCCTCAAAATAGACATCAATAATTCCCTGAATCAGGACAAGTTCTTCTGTATTCGTCTTCTCATACATTTCTTTTGCATCGATTCCAAACACAAAGGGTTGCTCTTTGAAAAGTCTGTCTTTGCCTGCCGCCGCGCTCATACGTCTTCCAGCATCACTGTGCAAAAATTTCAAGATATCTGTTCTTCGGATACATGCTTTCATTTCACTGCTCAAATATCCCTGTTTCTCCAGATTCTTCAATTCTTTTTTCAGATTTTCGTCATCATATTTTCTGGTAAAATCTAGCAGTTCCATCACCTTATGATATGCGCTTCCTCTTGATGCCCCGGTCAGTTGTTCCTCTTTCTTCAAAAAAGCCGGAAAAATCTTTTCCTCTTCATGAACAAGCACCTCTCCTGTTTCCATTTCACTTCCAGAAAGCGCCCGGCTCTTTTTCAACTCCGATACTGTATACTTCAGTTTCATGTGCGCTTCTTCTTCATATGGATAATGATAAGAAAATTGATCCACGATCTGTTTTTGAAATGCAGCGTCTGTTTTTTCTGCAATGTTTACATTCTGCTGCGTCTCTTCCCGTTCCATTTCCTCTGCTACCACATCGGAAAAGTCAAGTATCTCCATACGCACCGGCACTTTCCCCGGCATAGCAAAAACAGCCGGAAGAACCCAGTCAAAATACCTTTTTCCATGAATCAATTCAAGAAAGGACACCGAATCATACAACTCACTTCTCTCCTGATATGTTTTCAGTTTCTCTACTGCTTTTTTTAATGTCCCGGTCAGAATCAGCTTTTCTTTTGCACGGGTCAGAGCAACATAAAGTACTCGGAGCTCTTCTCCCAAATTATCTCTCTGGGTCTCTGTCTGTATCAGGTTGCGTATAATCGTAGAGTTCGTTGTTCGTTGTTCAATATCAACTGCACAAATTCCCGCTCCAAGTTCTGGGTGAACCAGAAGTTCTCCTGACATATCCTGCATATTGAACCCTTTGCCCATACCACAGACAATAACCACCGGAAACTCCAGACCTTTGCTTTTATGAATACTCATCACACGAACCGCATTGGTAGATTCTCCCAGAATATCCGCCTCTCCATAATCAATATCGTACTCGCGTATCTGTTCGATATAACGTACAAAATGAAATAAGCCTTTATAACTTGTCGTCTCAAAAGCTTTTGCTTTTACGATCAGAAGATCCAGGTTTGCAGCCCGCTGTTCTCCTCCCGGCATGGATGCTATTTTTTCCCGATATCCGGTTTCTTCCATAATTTCCCACAAAAGTTCATGAATCGCCGTATAAGAAATCCGTTTTCGAAATTCCAGAAGCTGTGCAAAAATGTTCTTTATTTTCACGCAGATTTTTTCCGAAATCGCAGTTTCACTTTCTCTCTGGCGAATACCCGTTTCAATGCCTGCCACCCGTAAAACCGCCTCATGAAATGGAAGATCCGGATAGCTTGCCCGAATCAGTGCCAGTTCCTCATTTGTACATTTTCCAAACGGAGATTTCAACACGGAAGTAAGTGGAAGATCCTGCCGAAAATTGTCCAGCACTCTCAGATAATCCATCATCCAGCCAATTTCCAGCGTACCAAAATACCCTTCTTTTGAATCTGCGTAAGCCGGAATTCCTTCCTGCTTCAAAATGCGAATAAAAACATCTGCCCATCCCTTCATACTTCTTGTCAAGATTACGATATCACTGTATTTCACATCCCGCATTTTTTCCTGCTGTTTATCCCAGACTCTCTGTGATTTCATCAATTCATGAATTTTTCCGGCAACGGCTTTCGCCTCCAATTCTCTGGCATTCAATTGATTCTGGCCATGCAGCTCTTCATCCAATTCCGTGTCAATAACCACCACTTCTGTCTCATTTCCTTCTGCCGCTTCATAAACAGCACCCACATTTAAAGCCGCTTCTTCATCATAAATGACATTGCCTGCTTCTTTTTTCATAATCCTGGAAAAAAGAGCATTGACAAAGGTAATGACCTCTGAACGGCTGCGGAAATTCTTATGCAGGTCAATCCGCTGACACATACTGTCCTCCGTAGAATATGTATCATATTTTTCCATGAAAAGCTCTGGTCTAGACAATCGGAATCGGTAAATACTCTGTTTGACATCACCCACCATAAAAATGTTATTTTCACCTCTGAACACTCTCGACACACTGGTCATGATCGTTTCCTGTACAAGGTTACTGTCCTGGTATTCATCTACCATAACCTCCTCATACTTATCCTGCAATTCTCTTGCAATATCCGATGGCACAAGATTCCCATTTTCATTTTTCGTGAGAATTTGAATGGCAAAATGTTCCATATCATTAAAATCAATCATATTTCGTTCGGCTTTTTTCTCAGCAAATTTCTCACCAAACTCTTTCGTCAAATCCACCAACATGCGCATCACTGGATAACAGTAGCTCAGCTCTTCGTTTATTTGTTCCGGACTCTGGGAAAAAAATTGTCCTTTCAGAAACTCTACCTCTTCTTTCCATTTTGCACGAAGCTCTTTTACATACTCTGCCAGCTCTTTGTCCACCTGTGGATCCCGATTGGAAGCCATGCGATCCCATTTTCCTATTCTGGAAAATGCATGATAGAATGCCTCAAATGTATTTGCCTCAAAAAGCAGCCCAAGTATCTCCCGATCTGCTTCAATCGCTTTTTCATACATGTAAGGGCCACCGGAAAGACGGCATACCTTCTGCGCGCGATCCATATCACTTGTAATATCCATCAAACAATTCTGAACATATCTGACCAGACATTTTGTAAATTCCGAGTCCTCCTGTATCCCATCCTGATAAATCCGTGTACAGTCTTCCAGCCACTGTTCCGGAACGGGGTAGCTTTCAGCAAATTCATACATCTGTAAAATATACTTTTCCAGACCAGAATCATCTTTTCCCGTCGCAAAATTCTCTACAAACCGAAAGAACTGCTCCTCTTTGTTTTCATAATGTGTTTCCAGAATCTCCTTCATAACTTCCTGCTTCAGGAGCTTTAATTCCCCTTCTTCCGCCACACGGAACCCCGGATCCAGATCAATTGTATGAAAATATTCGCGAATCACCGAGCTACAAAAGCTATGTATCGTCATGATCTTCGCAGTACGAATCAGAACAGACTGTTTTTTCAAATGTTCATTGTGCGGATCTGCCTCCAATGCCTTTTCGATTGCCAGCCCGATTCTTTCTTTCATTTCTGCTGCTGCGGCCTCCGTAAAAGTCATAATCAGCAGACGATCTACATCCAGCGGAGGATTCTCCCGTGTCAGTCTGGAAATGATACGTTCCACTAACACAGCAGTCTTTCCCGAGCCTGCCGCCGCAGAAACCAATATATTACGATTTCTCAGATCAATGACTTTCTGCTGTTCTTCCGTCCATACTATTCCCACTCGTTCTTCCTCCTTTCCGCATCGTCATGAATTTTCTTTAGCACCTCTTCTTTTGAAAGTTTATGTAACCTGCGATATTCATACCCGGGAATACTCTCATCAAATCCACAAATATTTCGATATTCACAATAATCACAACCGGTCTGCTGCCCCATCTCATACGGAGCCGGATCTGCTTTCCCCACATTCATTTCACTTTTTAATTCACTTCGTTTTGTTTCTGCATATTTCAGCACTTCTAAAAACTCTTCCTTCGATAACACCTTCGAGTTTTTTGTAAACCCTGTCTTTGTCCGCCCCACCGGAATTACATTGGAAGACCCACTAAAGCTGTCATCCAGCCGCTGAAGAATAGCCTCATCTGCATTTACCAGTCCATCCATACGCAGTTCTTTTAAAATTGCAGTTTCTATTTTTTCAATTTCTTCTTCCTTCGCAACAATAGGATCTTTCACTCTATAATAGAAAATTCCCGCCGGAACCGCCTTCTTTCCCGGATGCTTCTGTTCTTCCATCTTAAGCGCCTCATTCATATAGACTACCAGCTGCATCTGCAGTCCGTGATAAAAGGCACTCATATCAAAACTCTTTGATCCGGTCTTATAATCGATAATCTTTACCAGGACCTCATCCTCTGTCTCACAGACATCAATTCTGTCAATTTTTCCGTTTTTAAAACTTGCTTCATATGTTTCCGGAACAAAGGAGCCTTTTTTAAGCTGTTCTGTCATCGCCCAGATAGTTCGCCGCATCATTCGTTTCATACGTGGAATCATATATGCATTTCTTGCCGTACTGTAGAGTACCGTATTACTATAATCCACGACACTTTCTTCCACACTCTCTTCGATATACTGCTGCTGTCTTTCCGTTTCTATATTTATCCACGTTTCTTGATTTTGTTCCAGTTTATTTGCATACAATTCCAACGATCTGTGAATCACATTTCCAAAGTCCAGAGCCGCAAATTCATATTCTTCTCTGTCTTTCAAGCGAAGCCCATAACTCAGGAAATGTGCACAGGCACATGCCACAAACTGTTCTATTCTTGAAACACTCGGATTCTGACTGCCATACAGCTTTTCTGCTGTCTCCCTGGTAAGCCCATCCTCAGGTTTTCTATACAAACTGATACTATTCAGCTCTTCTATCTTCCTCTTCCACTCTGGCTGGCTTAAATACCATCGATATAATTCCTGCCACTTGGCTTTTTCCATCACTTTCTGGTCTCTGAGTCCCTGAATGATATAATCAATCCCAGTCCGCGGCAGTATCTCCCGATATTCCATGCCATATGCTTCCATATCAAATACAGGAAGATACACAAATATTTTCTGCAATTCACTGATCAAATAAGCCGGACGTGCACTCTTCCCATCCTGCGTCAACTTACTGTAACTGATATTCAGCTCCTCTGTTGGCTTGCTTAGGTGTAAATATAAATAATATTTTTGTATAAACGCTTTTTCTTTCACACCCGGCGCAAGTTCCAGTCCTTTTTCTTCAAACTTTTCTCTTTCTATTTCATGCAAGAGTCCTTGACTTTCGACACCCGGAGAAATCAATGCGTCATTTACCCCCAACATAATCAAAGCTCTGATATCTTTCAGACGGGTTCTTTCAATATCTCCCGCCATAACCTGATCGATTCCGGGCGGAATGATTCCAATACGTGCTTCGTTCATTCCGGCATCCAGAAGATCACAGTACTCTTTCAAAGAAATACGCTCTTCTCCCAAAAGCTGTACGAACTTGTCAAACAGTCCAATCACCACACCATAGACCTGCGCATACTCTTTTGCCAGCGCTGCATCTCCCGCTGCCTGAAAGGTGTTCTCCATCTGTTTGACCTTGTCATACAATCCTTCCTGCTCCAGGAATTCATAAAGGGCAAGTGTCACATCCTTTACCGTCTTGTGACGCTGTTTGAGAACAAACACCAGCGGATCTATTTTTTCCACAAACTGTACACGCATGCGGTTCACGATTTCCAGCATTTCTTCGGTTGTCCCCACAGTTCTTCGAATCCATTTTTCCTGCCATTTTCTGTATCCACGAATACCAAGTCCCCGGACATAGTTTTCCAATATATCTATCTCATTTCCAGAGAACTCCGTCAGACCTGTTCTCAGAAAACGAAAGACGCTCTCGTATGTAAAATTCTTTTCAATCATAGCAAGCAGACTTCGAATATATTCTACAAATGAGTTCAGCAGAAGACTCCGTTTATAATCCATGAACACCGGAATATCATATCGCCCAAAAACTTTTTCGATGATATCCGCATAAAGGTTCATATCACTCACAATCACTGCAACATCCTGATAGCGATATCCTCTCTTCCTTACCAACGCACGAATTCTCTGTGCAGCAAATTCCACCTCTTCTTCCGGATTGCGGGACACATAAATGCGGACATTCTGCTGCTTTTCTTCATACTTTCTCTGATGAAAGCGAAAGAGCTCCGACTCCAGAAAGGCCAGCGCCGGCTGTTCCCGAAAACGATACACCGGATCCTGATACAGGCAGACCGGATCCTCTATCGGAACCTGCCGTTCCTGACAAAGCCGTTTCAGCGCAATTACCATTTTCTTACTGAGCGTAAACATCTGACACTTGTCATTCAACACAAACGGATCTTCGCTTTTATCAATCGTCACCGTCACCAACACTCTCTGACAATACATAAGAAGCTCCGCAAGTACCTTATTCTGCACCGGTGTAAATCCCGTAAATCCATCCAATGCCACTACTGCATCTCTCAGAATTCTGGATTTGCTCATATTCCTGCCAAGCAGGTCCAGAAGTTCGTCTTTCGTGATGTATTTGTCTGCCAGATAATCTTCAAATTCCTGATAAAGAATCTGTATATCCCGTAATTTGTGATAAGAATACGAATTCGTTTCCACCGCATCCTTCATCTCTTCCATATCTTCCGGTGAAATACTATACTGCAAAAACTCCGAAATCACGGATTTCACTTCGCTGATATATCCCGGCTTTCGAATATTTGCTCCCAGCACTTTCAAATCCTGTGCAACTCGTCCGGCTACCTTCCGCAAGACAAAGCTTTTTCCCTCATCATCCAGAACCACTCGATTGCCTTCCCCGATTTCTTCCAGAACACGAAACGCAAGTCTCTGAAAGCTCAAAATATCTATATTCATAATACCGTGCCTTGGATGACGCATGACAAATTCCTTCTGTGTCTGCATTGTAAATTGTTCCGGCACAATCACAATATAATTCTGCTTTGGATGTCTGATCGATTCTTCTATGATATGTTCATATAAATAATGGGACTTCCCTGCACCGGAATTCCCAAAAATAAATTGCAATGACATAATTGCACTCCTTTATAAGCGACCGTAAATTTCCTGTGGTACATATGCCTCCACATGAACACCGTCTTCCTTAAATTCTTCCAACAGTAACTCGCCATATTTGCGAATCAACTGTACTTTCGACGATTCTGCATACGGGAACACGCGCTCTATATGAATCTTGTCTTCCCTTAGCTTTTCTTCGATTGCATCAAAAAGCATGTTCAAATTTTCCCCTGTTTTTGCAGAAATCTGAACAATCTTATCTGCCTGAAAATCACGTACCAGAATGCTTTCTCCTACGCGATCCATCTTATTAAATGCAGTAATGACCGGCTTATTCATAACCCCCAGTCTCTGCAACGTTTCATATACAACAAACATCTGCTCGTCCATCTGTGGATTAGACGCATCTACCACATGCAAAATAATATCTGCATATTTTGCTTCTTCCAGGGTACTTCGAAACGCATCAATCAAGTGATGCGGCAGTTTACGGATAAATCCAACCGTATCTGTAAGCAGGATCTCCTGTCCACTCGGAAGTTTCAGATTGCGGGTGGTTGGATCCAGTGTCGCAAATAACTGATCTTCTTCCAGTACATCGGCATCCGTCAGTGTATTCAGTAATGTAGATTTACCCGCATTCGTGTAACCAACGATTGCAACTACCGGAACTTTATTTCGCATTCTCTGTTCCCGTGTCAGTTCACGGTGTTTCTTCACATCTTTTAGTTCCCGGTTAAGCTGTGAGATACGGTCCCTGATCAAACGCCGGTCCATTTCCAGTTTCTTTTCCCCTGGTCCTCTGGTTCCGATTCCGCCGCCAAGACGGGACAAGGCGCGCCCAGCTCCCGTAAGCTGAGACTGTCTATAACGAAGCTGTGCCAATTCAACCTGGATTTTTCCTTCACTTGTAGATGCACGCTTCGCAAAAATATCCAAAATAACCAGTGTACGATCCATCACTTTTGTTTCCAGCATTTCTGTCAGGTTATTTAACTGTGCCGGCGACAACTCATCATCACAGACAATTCCAGTCGCCTCCAGCTCCCAGAGCAGTTCCTTGATTTCCTGAATCTTTCCTTTTCCAATATAGGTTCCCGGATGCATTGCCTCTCGATTCTGAATCACCAGTCCGACCACTTCTGCCCCGGCCGTTTTCACCAGATCTCCCAATTCGTCCAGCGACTTTTGAGTATCATCGTTATCACCGATGCTTACTCCCACCAAAATCACTTTTTCTAATTCATCCTGTATTTCGTAAAGTGCCATATACCTTCCCTCTATCACTATTCTGACGCAGGTGCCTGCGTATTCAGGAATTCCAGTTCCTTTGCTGCAGCCTCATCGTCAGGATAGGTATTCACATATATTTCTAATTTTGCTTTTGCCTCATCATACATTTTCAGTTTTTCATATGCGGCAATCTCATTAAATGCCATTTCCTGCTTTAGTTCATCACTTACATCTTGAAACACCTGCCCCTGTGCGAAATAATAAACCGCTTTTTCCGGACATTCCATCTCCATTTCACATCTGCCAAGCAGATTATAAAGAACGCCGCTTTCCTCTGCACCATTTTCCAGCGCAAGTCCAAAGTTTTCCTGTGCAGACTCATAATCCTCGTTCTCCAGACAACAGATTCCAAGTCCAAGATAAGCTTCTCCCAGTTTTTTCCCTTTTTCTATGGCTGTTTCAAATGCACTTTTTGCCTCTTCGTAATTTCCTTCTTCCAGAAATCCTGCACCATCGCTTACAGGATCTGCACATCCAATAAACAATGTACTAAGAAGAAGCATCATCACAATGATATATTTTCTCATATTATTATTTCCTTATTTATAATACTTATAATTCTTCAATCTGCCAATCGATAGGTTCCAGTCCATGTTCTTCCAGAAAACGATTCGTCTGACTAAATGGCTTGCTGCCGAAAAAGCCACGATAAGCAGAAAGTGGACTTGGATGTGGTGCTTCCAGAATCAGATGATTGGGATTGGTCAACATCCGTTTCTTCATCTGCGCCGGTCTTCCCCACAAGATGAAAACCATCGGCCGATCTTCCTTATTTAAAGCTTCAATCGCCGCATCTGTAAATTCTTCCCATCCGATTCCGCGATGAGAGTTTGCCTGATGTGCCCGCACGGTAAGCACCGTATTCAGCATCAATACTCCCTGCTCGGCCCATTTGGTCAGATACCCGTGGTTCGGAATCGTACAACCCAAATCGTCATGCAGTTCCTGATAAATATTCACCAAAGACGGTGGAATCTCCACCTCCGGTTTTACAGAAAAGCAAAGTCCATGAGCCTGTCCCTCTCCATGATAGGGATCCTGCCCAAGAATTACTACCTTCACTTTATGAAATGGTGTCAAATGAAACGCATTAAAAATATCATCCGCCGGTGGAAATATTCTGCGTTCCTTATATTCTTTTGTCACTGTCTGAAATAACTGCTTATAATATGGTTTGCGAAATTCTCCCTGCAATACTCCCAGCCAGTCATTTTGAATTGCTCCCATGTGTTCTCCTTTACAGTCTGACAGAGATTCCTCTGTCTCGCAAATATTCTTTCACTTCTTTAATTTCCAGTTCTTTGTAATGGAAAAGTGAAGCCGCAAGTGCTGCGTCTGCCTTTCCCTTTTCACTTAAAGCATCATAAAAATGTCCCTTCGTTCCGGCTCCTCCGGATGCAATGACCGGAATGGAAACATGTTCTGCGATCTTCCTTGTCAGTTCCAAATCATAACCCGCTTTTGTTCCATCGCAGTCCATACTGGTGAGAAGAATTTCTCCCGCTCCTAACGCTTCTACTTTTTCTGCCCACAGAACCGCATCGATTCCCGTATCAATGCGCCCGCCATGTTTAAATATATTCCAGCCGCTTCCGTCTGCCCGCCTCTTTGCATCAATGGCAACAACCACACACTGACTTCCGAATTTATCCGCCGCCTCACGAATCAGCTCCGGACGGTCTATCGCAGAAGAATTGACAGAAATTTTATCCGCTCCTTCACGCAGAAGCACTTTAAAATCCTCTACCGTGCGGATTCCGCCTCCCACTGTAAATGGAATAAATACATTCTCCGCTACTTTTCGCACCATATCGACGACCGTATTTCTGTTATCTGACGATGCAGTAATATCCAAAAACACCAATTCGTCAGCCCCTGCTTCATCGTAGGCTTTGGCAATCTCCACCGGATCTCCGGCATCTTTCAGATCCACAAAATTTACCCCTTTTACCACGCGTCCGTTTTTTACATCCAGACAGGGAATAATTCTCTTCGTAAACATATGCTTCCTCCTACAATTCCACAAAATTCTTTAAAATATGAAGTCCTGTATCGCTGCTCTTCTCCGGGTGGAACTGGCAGGCAAATACATTGCCCTTTTCCACAGAAGCATGGATCCGTGTCCCATATTCCGTCGTCGCTGTCACAATCTTCTCATCCCTGGCCTTCAGATAATAGGAATGTACAAAATATACATAAGAATTTTCCTCAATTCCTTTGAAAAGTCTTCCATTATGATGTAACTTCAATGAATTCCACCCCATATGCGGAATCTTAAGACCTTCTGTATCCGGAATTCTGCATATCTTTCCTTCCAAAATTCCGAGGCCTTCCACTCCCGGCGACTCATCGCTGCTCTCAAACAGGACTTGAAGTCCAAGACAGATACCCAAAAACGGTGTATTTTTCGCAACAACTTCACGAATCACTTCATCTAATCCGTATTCTCTGAGCTTTTCCATGGCATCTCCGAATGCCCCCACTCCCGGAAGAATCACCTTATCGGCATTTAATATTTCCTTTCTGTCTCTTGTAATAACAGGTCTTTCGCCCAAATGTACCAATGCTTTCTCTACACTTTTAATATTTCCGGCATCATAATCAATAATCGCTATCATAATGCTTCCCTCTCTTCCGGTTTACAATTTCATTCATGTACCTTCACGTAAAAACGCTTACAATGCATCACTGCTTGTGATACATTATAAGCGTTTTTTGATAGTCGAGCAATACCAATCGTATTTATTTACGGTCTAACTCAAACCAGAACTCCACTCCGTTGTCATAATTCTTCACACCAAATTCTTTGTGGAAAGAATTCATAATTGCTTTGACAATGGAGAGACCGATTCCATTTCCTCCATATTCTCGGGTTCTCGCTTTATCTACTTTGTAGAACTTATCCCAGATCTGCGGAAGTGCTTCTTCCGGAATCGGATGCCCGGTATTAAAGACACTAATACGAACCAAATCTTCGCTGCTTGTGATTTTGATCTCTACCACGCGTTCTCCGTCTGCATAATGCAGCGCATTTGTGAAATAATTGCGCACCACCTGTTCTACTTTAAAGGCATCCCCCCATACATAAACCGGTGTCTCCTGCCTGAAGATCACTTTCACGTTACTCTGCGCAATCAGAATATCGCAGCTCTGAAGTACTCCGGAAATCAGTTCCACAATATCGAATCGTTCAAACTGTAACTCTTCCTTTCCAAATTCAAGCTGATTCAGAGTCAGAAGATTTTTCACCATCTGATTCATTTTCCCAGCTTCATCTATAATAACATCACAGTAAAATTCACGGCTTTCCGGATCATCATTTACGCCTTCTTTCAGCCCTTCTGCATATCCTTGCACAAGTGCAATCGGTGTTTTTAATTCATGAGAAACATTTGCCAGAAATTCCTGACGCATATTTTCTATTTTTTCTTTCTTTTCAATATCTTTCAAAAGCTCGTTATTAGCCTTTTTCAAATTGGAAATCGTGCTTTCCAATTTCTCAGACATTGCATTAAAACTATTTCCCAGAACATCGATTTCTGTACTGTGGCTTCCACTGTATTTTGCCTCAAAATCAAGGTCTGCCATCTTCTTGGACAGCTCTGCAAGTTCAAGAACTGGATCGCTTAGCCTCTTTGCAAAATACCATGCCGCCAGCGAACCAAGTGCGATAACGATTCCACCGGTCGCCAGAAGAAAGCGGTTGAAAAGTTTTACCGATTCGCGGATACTTTCCAGTGGACTTCGCATCATGAAGATACTTCCATCATCAAATATCCCCCACATCTCAACATATTCTATCTCATTCAGTTTATCCATACTTTTGCTGATCACATAATCATCTGTACTTTCCAGAATTTCCTGTGTATTCTTATTGTATAAATAGCCCATCAGTTGAGTGACCATCATCTGCATATCACGGGCATTCATATAAAGCACCTCGTACTGCTGGTTAAGCACAATGACAGCAATATTACTATTTTCTGCGGTCTGGCTCAGTTCTCCGCTTGCCGTTTCCGAACGTAATGTATCCTCTTCCATTCCAGTTTTCAAAAGCTCATAAACTTCAATAAATTCGGCTTGTTTGGTCGACACATAATATCGCTCCAGAAATCCGCCATTGATGATAAGAATCATTACAATCATGAAAATAATAAGCCCTGAAAACAATGTCAGTATCTGTCTCTTAATCGAACGTAACATTTGCTTTACACCTCAAACTTATAGCCAATGCCCCATATAGTTTTAATGTATTCCCCTTTTTCTCCCATTTTGCTTCTCAACTTTTTCACATGAGTATCAATGGTTCGGGCATCACCGAAATAATCATAATTCCATACATTATTTAAAATTTTTTCACGGGAAAGTGCCATTCCTTTATTTTCCATAAAATAGACTAGAAGCTCAAACTCTTTGAAGCTCAGATCAATGACATTCCCATCTATTTTCACAATATGCGCGTCCTGATCAACTTCGATTCCATCTACACTCAAAATATTATTTTGACTGATCGCGTTTGTTCTTCTTAAAATAGCCATAACTCTTGCCACAAGAATTTTCGGGCTGAACGGTTTGGAAATATATTCATCCACTCCCAGCTCAAATCCCTGTAGTTCATCTCTCTCATCACCGCGCGCCGTTAACATAATTATCGGAACTTTAGAATCCTTCCGAATCTCACGGCAGGTCTGCCACCCATCCATGCGTGGCATCATAACATCAAGAATAATAAGTGCAATATCTTTATTTTCATAAAAGATCTCGATTGCCTCCTGACCATCGCCCGCCTCAATCACCTGCAATCCTTCTCTTTCCAGAAAATCTTTTACTAATTTTCGCATTCTGCTCTCATCATCTACTACAAGAATCTTCAATTTATCCATAAAATTCCTTCTTTCAAATTTTTTCTATAAATCTGATTTTATCAGGAAAATGTGTTGGATGTGTGAAAACTGATTTATTTCTGTAATACATTTACCACACTTCGGATCATGGCACCTGTCGCTGCTGTTCCATTATTGTCCGCTGTTCCTGCGATATCGAGATGAATCCATTTTACCCCATCTTCGATAAATTGATTCAGAAATCCGGCTGCAACACTTGCTCCGCCTTCTCCCGGTCTTCCACTGTTTGCAAAATCCGCACTGTTTGATTTTAACTGCTCAAAGAACTCCTCATCTAACGGCAGTCTCCATCCCTTCTCGTCACTCTCACTCATTGCCGTTTCAAATGTTTGATAAAATTCATCATCGTTTGCAAACACACCTGTATATACGAATCCCAATGCCTTGATACATGCACCGGTCAGTGTTGCAAGATCGATCACGTGGGTTGCACCAAGCCTTTGTGCATAAGTCAGACCGTCACATAAGATCATACGTCCTTCTGCATCTGTGTTTTTAATTTCTACCGTCTTCCCTGATAATGTTTTCACCACATCCTGCGGCTTATAACCTTCTCCGCTAACCAGATTTTCCGTTGCCGGAACAATGCCATATACATTCACTTTAGCCTTCGCCGCCGCTAGGATCTGCATAATTCCAAGTACATCAGCCCCACCACACATATCATATTTCATTCCAAGACTGTCATCTTTTATATTATATCCGCCTGAGTCAAAGGTAAGCCCCTTTCCTACAACTGCTTTGTACGGACCTTCCCCACCATGATATTTCAAACAAATCATGCATGCCGGCACATGGCTTCCCTGATTAACCGCAAGAATTCCTCCAGCCCCCATCTCTTCCAAAACTGCCTTATCAATGATCTCACATTCCATTCTATATTTTCTGGCGATCTCTTTCGCTTCTTCCGCGAGGTGCACCGGTGTCATCATATTTGACGGTGTATCTGCAAGTCTTCTCGCCTGATTGATACCCTCTGCATATATTTTTCCGATTTCAATATCGTCCTTAATGTCAGCACCCGGCACCAGGACTTCCATATCCGGTACCATTTTTGCTTCCTGCCCAATCACCTGTTCTTTGTAAGCACCAATCAGATAGGACTCTGCAAAGATTTCGGCCACTTTATGAACATCAATACTGTCTGTCACGGCATTTTGTCCAACAAACACCTTCGCATCTTCATTTTTCTTTGCAATATCTTCAAATGCCTTGCGCATCTTTCTTGTTGTGATATCGTCTGACTTGCCAAGTCCAATAAAGGTAATACTCTCAAATGGATATTTTCCAAGTGTATAAATCGTTGTAATCTTTCCGAAAGATTTATCTATAATTTTGTTGATATCATATCCCAGTGTATCCGAAATCCTGCTGCATACCGCACGGTCTTCATATATTGGATATAACACATTTTGATTGCATTCCGCAATGCATGTAAATGTACTCTGTCTCATGATGAAATTCTCCTTTTCACATTCTGCTTTTCATTATAATTCAACTTTTCAACATATTCAATTCTACAATTTCTATAATCGGATTTTCATGTTTCATGAAATGAATTATTGAAGATATGAAATCATTGTGAATATAAATCAGAACCCATCCTTTTCGTAGTCTTCCGACGGAAAGGGGGGATGCTTATGTACGTTACATATAATGACTTATTTACATTTGTCCTAATGATTATCGCAATCATCACGCTTGTAAAAAGTTTCTATGATAAACGAAAAAAGTAATCGCCCAGTCTTAGTCGGATTAGCGATTACTTTTTCGTAAATTTTTAACTCGAAACGGATGGGATTCACCTATCAATTTCTTTTATAAATTTATTATAACAAAGAAACATCAAATGTCAAGAACGGCTCTTAATTTGGAGGAATTCACCATGAACACTACAATCAAAAAAATAGTATCTGAAAATTTATCATTTTACAGAAAGAAAAACCATTTCACACAAAAGCAATTTGCTGCACAATTAGGTGTAAAGCACAATGCCATTTCCTCATGGGAAAATGGAGTGAATTCTATTGATATAGATATGTTATACCAAATATGCCAGATATTTCAGATTAGTGTTGACGATATGTATATCCCCCAAATACAATTCCAGTTAAAATCGAAATATTAAGCAGCAAAGATTTTACAAAAGAACAGTGGAAAAGAATTGAAGCTTTTGCAAAATTTATTAAGCAGGAAATGTAAATAGCACAAATCTACCATTATTGTAATTCATAAGACATATCCGCCAAATCAGCTAAAGAATTAATTCCGGCTCGCACATCCAGAAAGGACACCCATCTCCAAGGCTCGTCTGTCATCTTCACTCATTTCTCTTAACCCCAATTGCTTTCATTTGGTATTTTCTTTAATATTTCGGCAGAATCAACCGCTTTTCTACCACCTCTGCTACCAACTGCAAGGTGTTCTGGCAGCCTGTTTTCTGCAAAATATTCTTGATATGGTACTTGACGGTGTTGGATGTAATTTCCAAATCTGCCGCAATTTCTTCGTATTTTCTGCCTTGTGCAAGCTCCCGGATAATATCAAATTCCCGAGTGGTAAACTCCTTGCTACTCGTGTACCCAATGCGAATCACCGGAGTGTCTTCAGGATAGATATATTCACCTTCCATCACTCGGTCACAAACCTCCATCAAAGAAGTGCCGCCATATTCTTTATACCAAAAGCCATTGCATCCACACGCTTTCGCCTTTTGAATAAAGGAATGCTCCGGCATGGAGGTCATAATGATGATCTTGATTTTAGGATTATACTGTTTAATCTTTGCCGCAGCTTTCAGACCGGATTCTTCATCTGCCGTGCAGACATCCATCAGGATCAAATCAACATGCCCACGAAGACAGGCAATTTCTGCATTGGCCGCATTTTCTATTGAGGCATATAGAACATATTTTTCTGATTTGACAATCTGGCTCTCTATGGCGTCCCGGGTAATTTTTGAATCTTCTACTACTAAAACCTGTATCATTTTCTTTCTCCTTTCTGCGGCTCATCAAAATCAGAAGGAATATCAACAATCAAAGAAACACTGCCATCGCAGAGCAACTTTAATGTTGCTCCTTCTTGCTCCAGTCGTTGTCTTAATGCACTAAGTCCGTTACCTTCCGTAATTTTTGAAACAGCAGTGCCACCATTGTTGGATATTTCTATATGATAACTCTCCTCGTTATGTTCTATCTTTACCGTCAGTTCGGTGGCATCTGCATGGCGTACCGCATTAGTGAGTGCCTCGCGGATGGCGGCATACAAAAGCTGCAATGCCTTACGGTTCATCGGCTGCTCTCCAAGGAATATAACCTTACAGCCAATCAGTTCCGCCACCTGAAGCAATTCGGATTGAAGTGAGGAATCAGGAACTGTCCACACCGCAGGAATATCGGAAAAATTGCGAATGGTACTCCTCCAGCTTTCCTTAAGTGTATCAGCATTTTCTGCCAGACTGTCCTCCGCAACCGCCTTAGTGGCAGCCAGCAAACAGTGTCCCAACTCTTCATGAATATGCATTTTAGCGGCAAGAATCTCCTTATTCAAGTTGATTTCCACAATGCTGTCCAACAAGGATTTTTGGCGCTTTTGCATTTCACGCAGGCGAATCGTGTTCTCATACAACTCTTCACTGAGTCGGTAGAGTTCTGTAATTTCCGCCGCCTCTATCTGAACGGTATTTGAATCGAGAAGCTTCCACTCAAAATGCCAGACTAAGCTGTCGGGGAAGCGGAAGAACATCTGCTGTTGCATATTTTCATTGCCATTACCCGGATCTTTTGGCAACCAGGATTGATCTAACTTTTCCACCTTATCCTTCCCCGCAAAACTTGTCAGTTCATCCCACGTTACTCTTGCGTTCAGAACCGTGTGTCCAGTCAGCTCCAGCACCAGCTTATTCATCTTCTCATTTACAAGAATGACACGCCCCTCCAGTGTAGCGAAACAGATTCCGCCAGGATAAGAATCAATTGCCTTTTTGATCATTTTAGCCGGTGTTTGATTTTTCATGACTGTATCACCTCTCTTTCCTTCAAAAGTAAAATTCGATAACCGGTTTGCATTTTTTCTGTCTGAAGCTTATATCCGCCCTCTAAAGAACGAGGAACCAACTCTCTGTCTGTACCAATAATTTCAAAACAAACCGTGTCGCTGATTTGGATTGCCATGGAGGTCAGATGAAAATCTGTTTCCTCCAGAATCTCCTCCAGAGTTTTCATGATGAGAAGAATAAAGATCGGTTCTAAATTCGATACAGGATAAAACTCCAGACTTGTCCTGATGCCGATATTTTTCATACATTTCACCATGTCCTGTAAGCTGATTACCAAATCACCCTTCGAAATTTCCTGTCGCTCCTGATAAGTAAGCTGCAAGTTGCAGAACCGCTTGATATAAGTACCGATCAGACAGATGTGATTCCAATCTTCGCCAGTAATGGTTTCTTTAGATAGAAGTTTCGTCAATAGAGCGAGCTGCCCGGCAACCTCCGACGATAAACTGTCATAAATATCATTGCGTGCCTGAATGCTTGCTTCACTGGATTGAATGCGGATTTCCTGCGCCAGCAGATCCTGCTTTTCTTCCAATTCTGCATTCAGGCTCTTAAGCTCTCGCAAAGCCTCGTTGATCTGCGAGAGATCCGTTTGCCATATCATATATCCACCCGGAATTTGGTGCAAATGCATGGTAAGATCTTCCGTGACAGAGAATTGTCGATTTCGTTTCAAAGCTTCCAGCATAACTGGCGTGATTTCCACTGCATTTTCCGATGCTGCAATCGGCTCACCGCTTAATGAAAGAATCTGCATCGCTACTGTAGAACGCTGAAACACTTCACTATATTGCGTGTTAACGGGAATCAGCCCCGTCAAAATATAAAGCTGCCAGCAAAACACAATAATGAAAATCAGTCCAGCCGAATATTCCACAAACTCAAACTGCACCACATAAGATGTCCACGCATAGGGAATGCTAAATAAAAGCAACAGAATCGGCTCGTAAAAGGGAATTAGTTTTCGGTAAAGGGAGTCTGACTTTATTGTGCCGTTTCGCTGATAAATCACATATACCTAATACACAATCAGACTAAGCGCCCATATATGGATGATGTATGTGCCAATGTATGGATGAAAATATAAATTTGGCTGCAGTTCTCCCGGCACAATGTAATAAAAAAAGTGATGCAGATCATCGGTCAGTACCATCACGATCAAAAAGCAAGCCGGGATCAGGAGCAGATACCATTTTTTGCTGATTCGGTAATCGTCTGCCTTGCCAAGATAGAACGCACCATAAAGGCCAAACAGCGGGACTAAGACAACTGCAACAGCAATAAAATATCCGGTGAAACGCATCCATGGAATATTGACATAAAGGAACGCATCCTGAACGAAGCGAATCGTTAAATATAAAATGTTGACGATATTCTGCGCGGTAAGGTGGCTGCGCATGGTTTTCTGCGTGATTTTTGTAGCAATCGTGTGCTGCCAGCCAAAAAGGAGCAGCATATAGACCGCCCACACAAAATATGGCCGCAAAAAATCCTCCGGCCAATACCGCATACTGAACTGCCGATATGCAGAAATCAGAAGCAACAGCACTGTTGCTGCCAAAAGCCGAACAACGGATTTCTTACGCTCATCCATTCTATCTCCTCCCTCTTCTTTACATAAAGATAATTCTAACTGATCAATACAGTGGAATTGTCAAGAAAAGTGTAGTCGTATAAACTCACTAAATTCTTTCAGTACCTATGCCGCAAGAAGTTCCTCCTGCAGCGTCCGATATACCACGGGCGGATACCCGCCCGGGTTAGCTG
>Ga0129317_1000868_pt1 | contig 26622 bp, 22 predicted proteins | sample Cm1ome_FD_94430 | JGI IMG/M metagenome (GOLD analysis project Ga0129317, IMG submission 94430) | Eastern black-and-white colobus group fecal microbial communities from Wisconsin, USA - Cm1105 metagenome | ecosystem: Host-associated > Mammals > Digestive system > Large intestine > Fecal | place... | reverse complement strand
TTTTACACGTACACCTTTTAATTGCTTTAAAGCTGGTTTAGTTTTGATTTGTACCAAAGATGGTGTTGGTTTGACTATTTCAAGATTTAATTTTTTTAAGATTTGATATCTTGTCTCTTTGATTCCAGAAAGTTTACCGGCCTCGCTTCCCATTGCAAAAATAACATCATCAGCTTTAAATGTTTGTTGATTTGTTTGAATATGATATTGATTAGAATAAGAAATATTGATAACTTCTTGTTCATAGAAGAAAAGAACACCTAAGTTAATGGCTGTATCCATTAAAATATTTTTAACTGATAAAGCTTGTTCACTTCTAGGATAAAGTAAGTTTCCTTGATATGTCGTTAATAACCCTAAATCATTCATAGCTTGTTTAATATCAAAAGCATGTATAATATCTTCTACAATGTTTTGATTATCACTTTGATAATAATCTATTTTTAAATCACTATTAGAAAGATTGCATCTTCCATTACCTGTTGCTAATAACTTTTTAAGGGGTGCTTGATTTTGTTCTAAAACAATAACTTCTAGATCTTGTTGTTTTTGTTTTAATAGAATTGATAAATAAACACCTGAAGCCCCAGCTCCAATAATGACGATTTTTTTCAAAAATATCACCTCTTCCCTACCTATTCTATACGAAAAGTGATGATTATGCTATTTTTTATTGAAAAATATTAAAAAAATGTTTATAATACATAGGTAGTTTTAAAGGAGGAAGAGTCAATGGGTAGAGCACATGAAGTGCGTAAAGTCGCAATGGCAAAAACTGCTGCAAAGAAAACAAAATTATATTCTCGTTATGGTAAAGAAATCTTTTTAGCAGCTAAAGCTGGTGGTCCTGACTTAGATGGAAACTTAGCATTAAGACGTTTAGTAGAAAAAGCAAAAAAAGAACAAGTTCCTGGAGATGTTATCAAACGTGCTATTGATAAAGTTAAAAGTGGTGATACTGAAAGTTATGAACCAATTCAATTTGAAGGATTTGGTCCAGGAAACTCAACATTAATCGTGAAATGTTTAACTGATAATATTAATCGTACAATTTCACATGTTCGTCCTGCATTTACAAAAGCAAAATCTAAATTAGGAGCTGAAGGTTCAGTTGCTTATTTATACGATGTAGAAAGTACAGTTATTTTTGGTGGTATGGATGAAGAAGCTGCATTAGAAGCTTTAATCATGGGTGAAGTTGATGCAAAAGACATTTCTACATTAGAAGATGGAAAAATCAAAATCACTGGTGAACCAACTGATTTATACAAAATCAAAACTGCTATTGAAGCAGCTAAGAGTGATGTAGAATTTGATGTTGATGATATTACAACTACACCTCAAGAAACAGTTGAACTTGAAGGTGATGATATGATGTTATTTGAACGTTTAATGAATTTATTAAATGATTGTGATGATGTTGATGATATTTATCACAATGTTTCAAATTATGATGATGGTGAAGAAGAATAACAAGCGTTATTCTTTTTCATTTTAAAAAGCTATAACAATCAATTGACACTTGTTATAGCTTTATTTTTATTCAGTAACATATTTTTCTAAAAATCTAACAACTTCTTCTATCAATTCATCACAAGATTGACGACGTACATCTTTATCCGTTTCTCTTAACCCTAATAATTCACCACAAATAACTGAGCCATGACTTTCTTCAAATTCTTTACATATAGCAGCGACTTTCTTATTCACAAATGCTTTTTGTTTAACATCTGCTTCACCTTTACCATAGACTTGTCCAAGTACCATAGCTGCTCCTGTTAAAGTTCCGCAGACTTCTCTTGTCATGCCTAGACCACCACCAAAACCATAAGCAACTTTCATAGCATTCTCCATAGATATATCTAATAAATCCACATAAGCAGCAAAAACAGCTTGAGCACAGTTATACCCTTGATGATGTGTATCATAGGCAAGCTTGACTCTTTCTTCTATATTCATCCTATTCCCTCACTTGTCCATTTCCATAAATTCTATATTGAAATGATGTCATTTCTAATAATGCTAATGGTCCTCGGGCATGTAATTTTTGAGTACTAATACCAAGTTCCGCACCAAAACCAAATTCACCACCATCACTAAATCTTGTCGAAGCATTATGATAAACACATGCAGAATCTAATGCATGTAAGAATAGAGATGCCGTCTCTTGATTTTCTGTAACGATACATTCAGAATGTTTTGTTGAATATTTATATATATGATCAATGACTTCCTCAATAGAATCAACAACTTTAATTGCAACAATATAATCATCATATTCTGTTGCATAATCATCTAATGTTGCATTTTCACAAGAAATGATATTTTGGGTTCTTAAATCCCCTTTTATTATCACTCGTCCATCAAAAGCTTTTACCATTTCTGGTAAGTAAGTTTCAGCAATATCTTTATGCACCAAAATTGTTTCAATTGCATTACAAACAGACGGTCTTTGAATCTTCGCATTTACACTAATATCAATTGCTTTTTTCATATCAGCATCTTTGTCTATGTATAGATGACAGTTTCCTGCTCCTGTTTCAATAACTGGTACAGTTGCATTTTGAACAACATGTTGAATTAATCCCTTACCACCTCTTGGCACAACAACATCTACATATTCATTTGCTGTAATTAATTGAGTAACCATACTTCTATCTGTATTTGTTATTAGATTAATTGTATTTTCTGGTAAAATATCTTTTATAGCTTCTTGCATAATTTGTGTTAAAACTTGATTTGAATGAATAGCTTCTTTACCACCTTTTAAAACACAAACATTACTTGATTTTAAACATAAGCATGCTATATCTACTGTCACATTAGGTCTTGATTCATATATGATTCCAAAGACTCCTATTGGTACACGTACTTGTTTGATAAGTAAACCATTAGGTCTTTTGATTTCTCTTATAGTTTGTCCAATAGGATCATCTAATGTTGTTAATTGATAAACATCACTTGCTATTGATTCAATTCTTTCTTTAGTTAATAATAAACGATCTATCATTGCTGATGTCATTTGATTTGCTTTAGCATTTTCTATATCTTTTTGATTAGCTACAATAATATCATCAATATGATTTCTTAAAGCTTCTGATATTTTAATTAAAGCTTTATTTTTAGAATGTGTATCAACTTGCATCATTTCACGACTTGCTTGTTTTGCATGTTTTAATTGATTTTCTAATATACTATCCATATTTTATCCCCCTAAAATCACCATATTATTGGCATGAACAATTTCATCATAATCTTTATAATGTAAGATATTAAAAATATCTTGAGTATTCAATCCTTTAATGAGTTTGATTTCTTCACTAGAATAATTAACAACACCCCTAGCAATCACTTTTCCATAACAATCTACAATATCAACAACTTGCCCCATTAAAAAATGTCCATCAACACCTATAATCCCCTTTGGAAGCAAACTTTTACGATGAATCATCAAAGCATCCTTTGCACCATCATCAATCATAATTTGACCTTTAGAATGAGTACGATAAGTCAACCAATGTTTTTTAGCGTTTAAGTTTTGACCAGTATGTCCATTAAACCAAGTACCACTTTCAACTTCATCAAAAATATGTGTAATACTATTTTCCTTATTTCCATTCACAATAGCCATATGACAACCATAATCATTCACTATTTTTGCAGCCCTAATTTTTGTCATCATACCACCAGTTCCAAGCCCAGAAGTAACACCACCAGCCATCGCTTCAATCTTTTCATCTACATGATCAACATATTTTAATAATTTAGCATTACTATTTGTATTTGGATTATCTGTATATAAACCATCTATATCACTCACTAATATTAATAAGTCAGCTTCTATAACAGGTACTACTAATGCTGCTAAAGTATCATTATCTCCTACTTTGATTTCATCAACTGCTAAAGCATCATTTTCATTTAAAATAGGAACAACACCATAATCCATTAAAGCTCGCATTGTATTTGTTAAATTCAGTAATCTCTTTCGATCATCAAAATCTCCATGATTTAATAGAACTTGAGCACATTTGATATTAAACAATTGAAATATATCTTCATATATTTGCATAAGCTTCGCTTGTCCAATCGCAGCTAAAGCTTGTTTTTCTGGTATTGTTTGAGGTTTACTATCTAAGTGCATTGCTCCCATACCAGCAGCAATCGCTCCAGAGGATACCAAAACAACTTGATAATTCTGTTTAATTAATTGTGATATCTGTAAAATAAGTTTTAATATCTTTTCTTTTTGTATTTGACCTTTTTCATCACATAAAGATGAAGATCCAACCTTAATAATTATCTTTTTCACTGTTTTGATATTTCTCATCTTTTTCCCCTCTCACTTCTTTATAAAATAAATACTTTGCGATTTCAAATCTTCCCTTTAATATATCAATATATAAAAATAAAGAAGAAACCATACAAAACAACATTAAAATTTCATTAATAGAACCAAAAATCATTAATATAAACCCTGTTAAAAACCAATAAATAAAATACCTAGAAGCATAAACGAAATAAAGTTGAAAATACGCAACTTTATTTTTCTTCATTAATCGATATGAATAAATTAAAGATTCACTCCAAGAAAAATCCTCTTGTTCCATAATATATGGTACAAACAAAAATAATGCTGTTAAAAACAAATAAACGAATATACATATAAAAATATTTGTCATTAAAAATAAATTATCAAATACACTTAACATCAAATGAAAATGTGGTATATAAAACTCAGTTTGAACAATTGCATTTCCTAATGATGCAAATATTTCATCAGATAATTCTGGCATTTGATTCATTAAAAGAAATAAACTCGGTAAAGCACATACAAATGTTACTGATAACATAATAACTTTACGTATCAAATAAACAGATGCCACACGAGGAAACTCAATAATCCCAATCATTGAATCATGATAATCTAATCTTACATTTTCTTCATCAACTAATTTCATTGAACACTTTACATAACCATGTGAAATCGGACATAGAAATAAAGACACAATAAAAGAAAACAAACCGCTTCTTAAATATTGGGCTAATAGATTAATATAACCCACATAAAAGAATTCAGGTATAATTTGTGATCGATATTGATTATATATTTGATTGGCTTTTCTTTTTATTTCTATAATATTCATAATGTCCCCTCTATCTAATACCACTTATTATACACAAATTCATATCAAAAGTAAATTATCATAAAATGAAAAGGGAAGTCATTATGACTTCTCAATAACTTAACGTACTTTTTCTTCAACTTGTTTTAAAACCATTGTAACAAATTCATCAAGTGTAACTGTTGTTTGTTTTTGTTCACCATATTGACGATAAGTAACAGTTCTTTCATCTCTTTCTTTATCACCTAATACCAATTGATAAGGAATCTTTTTCATTTGTGCTTCACGAATACGATAACCAAGTTTTTCTTCACGATCATCCAATTCCACACGAATACCTTTAGATTCTAATAATTGATAAACTTCTTTAGAATAGTCTAAATGATATTCATTTTTAACTGGAATAACTTTAACTTGTGTTGGTGCTAACCATAATGGGAAAGCCCCAGCAAAGTGTTCAATTAAGATACCAATAAATCTTTCAATAGATCCAAAGATAACACGATGTACCATAACAGGTCTTACTTTTTCACCATTATGATCAACATAAGTTAAATCAAATCTTTCTGGTAAGTTCATATCTAATTGAATAGTTCCACATTGCCAAACTCTTCCTAAAGAATCTTTCACATGGAAATCTAATTTAGGACCATAGAAAGCCCCGTCACCTGGATTAATTTTATAATCTTTACCAGCTGCTTGACATGCTGCAGCTAAAGCGGCTTCAGATTTTTCCCAAATTTCAAGTTCTCCAATATATTTTTCTTCTGGTCTTGTTGATAATTCAATTTCATATGGTAATCCTAAACTTGAATACACACGATCAATAAAGGCAATTAAACGTACAACTTCACTTTCAATTTGTTCTGGTGTCATAAAGATATGAGCATCATCTTGAGTAAATGTACGAACTCTAAATAAACCATTTAAAGCACCACTTGCCTCATGACGATGAACTTGTCCTAATTCACCCATACGCATTGGTAAATCTTTATATGAATGTAAACCATTTTTAAAGACTAATAAACTTCCTGGACAGTTCATTGGTTTAATGGCAAATTCACGATCATCAACTAATGATGTATACATATTTTCTTTATAGTTATACCAATGTCCTGATACTTCCCATAATTCTTTTGACATCATAATTGGTGTTTTGATAAATTCATAACCTTCTTTTGTATGTTCTTCATACCAATAGTTTTCTAATGTATTTCTAAGTAACATACCATGAGGTAAGAAAAATGGCATACCTGGAGCATATTCACTCATCATAAACAAATCTAATTCTCTACCTAATTTTTTATGGTCTCTTTTCTTAGCTTCTTCTAAGAAATCTAAATGTTCTTGTAATTCTTCTGAAGTTTCAAAACAAACACCATAAATTCTTTGAAGAACTTTATTGTCTTTGTCCCCTTTCCAATAAGCACCAGAATGTTTTAATAATTTAAAATTCTTACATTTTTTAACTGTTTCAACATGTGGTCCACGACATAAGTCAACAAAATCCCCTTGTCTATAACAAGTAATACTTCCATCTTCTAAACCATTAATTAAGTCTAATTTATACATATCATCTTTAAACATTTCTAAAGCTTCTTCTTTAGAAATTTCTTCTCTAACAATACGTTTACCATCTTTACAGATTTTCTTCATTTCTTTTTCAATTTTAGGTAAATCATCATCAGTAATCACTTGATCACCTAAATCAACATCATAATAAAACCCTTCACTAACAACAGGTCCTACCCAGAATTTAGCATCTGGATACAAATGTTTAATGGCTTGTGCCATTACATGGGCACAAGAATGGTTTAAAGTATTTAAAGCTTCTTCATTTTTAAAATCTCTCATTGTTTTTCTCCTATCCAATATCTTAATGTTTGTTCATATTTATTTTCTAAAACACCACCACATTTTTCAATAACCCTTTGTGATGCTTTATTATCATGGTGACAGGTGACTAATACTGGCCATATATCCCATTGACAACAAATCTTTAAAGCTTCTTCTAACATCTTTGTTGCATAACCTTGATTCCTATACAAAGGATCAATACTATAACCAATATGTCCACCTTTTTTAAATAATCCATCATTTAAGGTATGTCTTATATGAATCATACCAATCACAACATCATCTTTCATATAGAGATAAAGCGTTGAAGGAACACAATCTTCATCTATGTTTATTCCTAAATGAAATTCTTTTTCTTTATGAACCCATAAAGAAAAATCATAACCATAACGAAAATATATACCAGTGCCATGTAAAACTGGTTCTTTTTCTTTTAAATGATCAATATATTTTAAAACAGCATCTTTATATTGATAATCCAAATGAATCAATTGTTCCATCATTTCACCTCCATAAAAAAAGATTTCATCCAAAGGACGAAATCTCGTGGTACCACCTTAATTTATTATCTTACGATAACCTCAAAGTCTTAACGCAACTAACGACAATCTCTTTCGAGTGTAGCCTAATAGGGAGTATTCTTATAAATCTTGAAAAACTTTCACCAACCGTTTTCTCTCTAAACAAGTTATTTATAAAAACATATCCTAAATCATAGCTTGTAGCATTATTTTACAACATCCTATTATTTTGTCAAGTCACTTGACTTCAGTTTTTTATAATTATGATAAGAAAAGCAATCTCAATGAGATTGCCTTCATTATTTAACTGTTAATAATTGTAAATAGTTAGTTGTACCTTCAACACCTGGTGTACCACCAGTAACTAGGATTTTTTCTCCAGATTCAATACCATTTTCTTTAGCAATAACATCAGCTAAGTTTAATAAACCTTCTGTAGTTGTCATTGATTTGCATGTTACAGATTTAACTCCCCAGTTTAAAGCTAATTTTCTTGTTGTTTCTCCTCTTGGAGTAGCAGCAATAATTGGACATTCTGGTCTATATCTTGACATTTTCTTAGCAGTAAATCCTGATTCAGTAAATGCGATAATAGCAGCAACATTGAATTTGTTTGCAATTTCAGCAACTGACATACAGATAGCTTCAGAAGAATCATCAGTAGCAGTTCTTACTGCTTTTCTATGTAATGAAGCATAATCTAATGTAGATTCAGTTTTAATAGCAATTTTATTCATAACCATAACAGCTTCTTCTGGATATTTACCTTGTGCAGATTCTCCAGATAACATAATTGCATCAGTACCATCATAGATAGCATTAGCAACGTCACTTACTTCAGCACGTGTTGGTCTTGGATTTTCTTGCATAGATTCTAACATTTGAGTTGCAGTAATAACAACTTTTCCAGCTGCTTTACATTTTTTAATTAATTCTTTTTGAATTAATGGTACATCTTCAGCAGGAACTTCTACACCTAAATCTCCACGAGCAACCATGATACCATCAGCAACTTTAATGATTTCATCCATTTTTTCAACACCTTCGCTATTTTCAATTTTAGCGATGATTTGAATATCTGGTTTACCATTTTCAACTAAGATTTTCTTTACATCTAAAACGTCTTGAGGACGACGAACAAATGATGCAGCAATGAAGTTAACATCTTGTTGACATCCAAATTCAATATCAGCTCTGTCTTTGTCAGAAACAAATTCAAACCCTAATTCAATTCCAGGAACATTAATTCCACGTTTATTTTTGACTTTACCATCATTTGCACACACACAAACAATATCAGTACCATCAACATGGTCAACAAGTAATTCAACTTGACCATCATTAACTAAGATAAAACCACCAGGTTTAACATCTTTATATAAGTCTTTGTAAGTAATTGTAAAACGATCTGCAGTTCCTTCAATATCTTCTACACAGATAGTTGAAACTTGACCTTTTTTAAATTCAGTAAATCCACCAACAAAATCACCAGTACGAATTTCAGGACCTTTTGTATCTAATAAAATAGCTACATTTGTTCCTAATTCAGCATTAACTTCACGTAATGTTTGCATTTTCTTTCCATGTTCTTCAAAATCACCATGAGAGAAATTACAACGCATAACATTCATTCCTGCTTTAACTAATTTCTTAAGCATTTTTGGACTTTCTGATGCTGGTCCAATTGTACAAACAATTTTCGTTTTTTTCATTTTATCTTTTTTCATACTTATATTTTTTTCTCCTATAACCTCATATTTATATTAACGAAGTTTTAATACATCTTCGTAAATACCTTCATTAACTTGACGTTTGTGACCTAAGACTTCTTCAATTGGTAAACCAACGATTTCACCTTTGACATCACTGATACATAAACCGCCTTTTCCTTCCATAAGAAGTTCAACAGCTTTAATCCCCATACGACTTGCAAGAACACGATCCTTAGCAGAAGGTCTACCACCTCTTTGCATATGTCCTAATACATTTGCACGTGTTTCAAAACCTGTTGCTTCTTCAACACGTTTTGCTAATTCATGAACATCAGTAATATGTTCAGTAATAACAACTAACGCATGTTTTTTATCTGAAGCTTTTGATTTCTTTAATGTTTCAATAATTTCTTCTTCATCGAATCCACTTTCACTAGTGACAATCATTTCAGCTCCACACGCAAGACCAGCATGTACTGCTAAGTCTCCACATCTTCTTCCCATAACTTCAAGAATTGTACATCTTTGATGAGAACTAGATGTATCTCTCAATTTATCTAATGCATCTACAATTGTATTTAATGCAGTATCAAAACCAATTGTAAAATCTGTATCAGGAATATCGTTATCAATTGTTCCAGGAATACCAATACAATTAACACCCATTTCAGTTAATTTTAAAGCACCATTATAGCTTCCATCTCCACCAATAACAACCAATGCTTCCATACCAACAGTTTTCATTTGATCAATAGCTTCTTGTCTTACAGCTGGATCTTTAAATTCAGGGAAACGAGCAGATTTTAAGAAAGTTCCCCCAATATTAATAATATTACGTGTACTATGACTATCGAATTCAATAAAATCTCCTTCGTGTAATCCTTTGTACCCTAATCTGACTCCATAAATTTTAATTCCTTTGTTTAAACAAGTTCTTGTTACTGCACGAATGGCAGCATTCATACCAGGAGCATCTCCGCCAGATGTTAATACACCAATACATTTCACCATATATCTTTTCTCCTCTCACCATTTTTACATTTTGATTTTATCATAAAATGTCGTTATATTCTACACTTTGTTATCATTCTATTACCTTATTTTGCCTCCGTCAAGCATTATTTCAATGCTTAACGCTTTCATTTTCGAAGTTAGTGTATTTGCACGAATTTCATCGCCTTTTTTTATAGTATACACCTTATTTAAATCTTTATAACCATACATACTTGTAAAAAAAGTTGGCATATGATTGAGCAAACGATAAGATAAAATTGTTAATAAAATTTCATCTCTTGACCATTGTGTTACATTTTCTTCACCAATACCATCTAATAATAAATACTCTACCTTCATCAAATTTTCTAAAGCATACTCATTACCACCATTAGAAAAACTTGCTTTTAAATCAATCAAATAAGTTGGAAAATGAATAAAACCAATTTCCTTTCCTTTTTTGGCAAGAGCATTCATTAATCCAGCTAATAATGTTGTTTTCCCACAACCCATTTCACCATGTAAGAAAAAACCTTTATTTGTTGGTTCTTTTATATATTTACGAATTTGTGCTAAAGTCATTTTTTCATTATCAGTTAAATCATGTTTTTTTAACATATCAGATTGTGTTAAATCCGTTAACAAAAGATCATCATTCACATTTGTAATCACAAACTTTTCTAACAACAACCTTTTTTCTTCCCACATCTTTCCATATCGACAACTTTCTAATTCTAAACCAATTTCATGATCACGATAAACCAAATTCTTTTTTATACCTTGACTATCTTTTGGACAACTTTCTAAGGAAGAACAATGTAAACATGCTTTATAATCATGATCATAGTCTAACAATTCTACCCAATAATCACTCATTATTGATGTATCTAAATGATTTTCTTTTAAAAATTCCTGTATATGTTTCTCTTTACTTAATGAAAGTAAACTTTCTTTTTTCATATGATTCATTTCAGGTATATTCATTATATCTCCTACTCTTTTCACACTTGTCCCTCCTTCAATTCTTTTAATAAGCTTTCTATTTCATCAGATGATAACTGTTTTTGAATATCAGTTTCAACATCATTTGTTGGTGTATTTTCAAGTTGTTGAACTTGTTCATTCATTAATGCTTTATAAGCATCCATTGCGGTTTTAATATTCTTTCTAGCCAATGAAGATCCTATAGCTTCACAATATCGTTTAGTTAAACGATTATTATTTTTTCCTAATGCATATTCAATAAGTACATTCACAACAGCAGGCTTTAAGCCAAGCTGTACCATTAATGTTTCGACAATCATTAAATCATGATAAACAGGTTCTTTTCCACCCTGTTTATCTTTTAATAAATCATAAGGTGTAATTTTATCTAAATATTGCATATGCAATGTTAAAGGATCTAAAGAAGAATTTTGTGTTTGATACTGTACAGGTTGTTTATAATAGACTTCTTTTAATGTTGATTGATAATCTATATCACTATATTGTTTGACTTTCATTTTCAATATTTTTCTATCTAACCCTTTAGAATTCAATGAATCTTTTATAATTCCAGCCATCATAAGTCCATCTATTGAATAAATGGCACCTAATTGAGCAATGTATTCAAAGTCATCAGATGTTAATACATTTTGTGACACTTGATAATCTTGTAATTGACGTTTTAAAAATTCAAGATCATAGTCCATTGTTACATCTTGTGTTCTTTTTTCTAAAAAGTCATCTCTCATTTTTAAAACACGAGATTGTTTGTGTTGAATTGTAAAAACATCAGTAAATGAAGATGTTATATCTTCATATTGACTTAAATCTTCTATTGATGTATGGAAATATTTTATCGTTTTTTGAAAATCTTCTTTTGTAAGTGATTCTTGTAATAATGAAGATAAAATTTGATTTTTAAAGAAAGCTTTTAATGATAATGGAGATTGTATAAGCAATACATATTGGGTTATATCTTGCTGATGTTTAACATAAGTTTTTAATAATCCAATAGCTTCTAATGTTTTCATATCTTTTTCAAGATCTAATAAACTTATAGAAAGAAATGATGTTAAACGAGAAAAAGCACAAGGTCGTAAAAAACGATTCATACGCCTTCCTTCTGTATAAAACATCATATATGTATTTAATGCTCGTGACCCAATTAATGGTTGATATAAAAAATATAAAACATCTGTTTGTACTTCATCTAACGGATAAGGAATATTTATCCGATAAAAATCACTCATGTATAACTTCATTCTTTATAACCTGTATAACCCTTTCTATATCTTTATATAAATCTTCAAAGTTTTGACTATTATTGATTATATAATCTCCCATATCTTTCTTTTTTTCAATAGAAATCTGTTGATTCATTAAATGTTTTGCTTCTTCTATTGTCATTTGATTACGTTTCATTAATCTTTGTACCTGTATTTTTTCATTAACATAAACAACAATGATTTTATCACATAAATACTCTAATTGAACTTCAAATAATAAAGGAATATCTAAAAATATCAAATCATCTTGACATTCTTGAATAGATGTTTGCATTTGTTCTATAACATAAGGATGAATTATATTTTCCAATATTTGCTTTTTATTTTTATCTTGAAAAACAATTTTTCCAAGTTTTTTTCTATCTATATTTTGATTTTCATCTAAACAATCAAAAATATTTATAACCTTTTCATAACATGATGTTCCTTTTTCTAATGCATGATGAGCTAATAAATCAGCATCTACAACTTGATAGCCATGAGTTAATAAATAGTGTGTAACAGTACTTTTTCCAACTGCAATTGATCCTGTTAATCCAATAACTTTAACCATGCATATTCTCCTTGATCATTTCAATCATCTTTATAGCTTTTAAAGAATCACTATGACTCATGCGTTCGCTTTCATATAATTTTTCTTTTATACAACGATGAACTTCTTCTATTTCTCCATAGAAATCATCAACAATATATTTTTTTGTATGTGTATAGCTTTTACCATCATTTAAAATAACAGTAACCTCTTGAGGACGATAAAATGGAGTCGCAATCATTTTTCCTTTTTCACCAAAAATAGTGATTCTTTTTTCTTTTGTTTGATTCATAGCACATTCAATCAAAGCTGTTTGTTGGTTTTTAAAAGTCAATTCAATACAATCATAAACATCTACATCATATTGATAAGTATATTGTCCATTTATTTTTATAAGTGGACTATCAATAAAATCTAGAATCATTTCTATATTATAAATACCACAATCATATAAAATACCACCTTGTTTTTTATCAAATAAATAACTACCTTCTTGATAATTCACATCATTACAAAACGATGTTTCAATTCTTGAAACAATACCAATAGTTTCTTGTTGAATCATATCTTTCATATCTTGTATTAAAGGAATAAATCTTGTTTTCATTGCTTCCATAAAGAAAGTATGTGTTTGTTTTGATAAATCACAAAGTTCTTTGGTTTGTTGATATGACAAAGTTGCTGGTTTTTCACATAAAACAGCCTTCTTTTTTAATAAAGCTTGTTTAGCCCATTTATAATGAGATTGATGAGGCAAAGCAATATAAATAGCATCAATACAATCATCATCTAAAAGTTGTTGATAATCCTCATAATAACAAAGATGAGGATATCGTTGTAATAAATCATCTATCCCTTTACCAGAACGCGTAGCAACAGCATAAAGTTCACCATTTTCATTATGTGATAAACTTTCAATAAATCTTTTGGCAATATTTCCATAACCAATAACTCCCCATTTTATCATTTCAATACCTCCTCTTTTGACAACTTGGACAATAATATGTTCCTCTTTGATTGACTTTTATTTTTTTAATTTTTCCTTGACACTTTGGACAAACCTTTTGTCCATGAACATTTAATTGTACTTGAAACAGCCCATGAATCCCATTAGCATCAAAAGAATGAATAGTTGTTCCTCCCTGTGATATAGCTCGATTTAAAACATCTGATGAGACTTCTTGTAATTGTTGTACACGTTTCTTTGATAAAGAAGATGCTTTTGTACGTGGATCTATCCCCATTAAAAAACATATTTCATTAGCATAAATATTCCCAATACCACTCATGATACTTTGATCGAGTAAAGCTGTTTTAATAGGTAAAGAGGTCTTATGTAGTTTTTCATACAACTGTTCAACCGATATATCAAATGGTTCTAAGCCAAGTTTATTTAACGGTGCTTGTTGTAAATACAAATCTTTATCAACAAGTTTTATACGACCAAATTTTCTTGTATCCATATATCTTAAATCTTTACCATTATCTAAATGAAAGACAACATGTGTATGTTTATCAATCGGTAAACCTTTATCAACAATATGATATTTACCTTCCATTCTTAAATGAGATACAAAAGCAACATCATCTAAAATGAAAATCAAATACTTACCAAAACGATCAATATCAACAATATGTTGCTGAGATACACAAGCAATAAACTCCTGTATATCTTCTTCAATAATCTTATCATAATAAACATCAACACCTTCAATATATGTATCTAATACAAAATTTTTTAAAGTTCGTCTAACAGTTTCAACTTCTGGTAATTCTGGCATTTTATTCACCTACTTTAAATCATACCAATTTGATGCATATGCTCCTTCAACTTTTAATGGTACTTCCATTTGGAAAGCTTCTTCCATAGCTGATTGAATGAGTGGCATCATGTCTTCTAATTCTTCTTTAACAACATCAAAAATCAATTCATCGTGAACTTGTAAAATCATTTTCGATTTTAATTTCTTTTCTTTCATTAAAGAATCAACTTTAATCATTGCAAGTTTCAATATATCAGCACCACTCCCTTGAATTGGTGAGTTCATCGCAAAGCGTTTTGCTTGTTCACGAACAATAAAATTCTTATCATTAATTGTTGGAATATAGCGTTTACGATTTAAAACAGTAGATACATAACCTAATTTTTTACAATCTTCAACAATTTGATTCATAAAAACTTTAATTTCTGGATATTCTTCAAAATATCTTTGAATAAAAGTACGAGCTTCTTGAATACTAACACCAATTTGTTTAGATAATCTAAATTCTCCCATACCATAAATAATTCCAAAATTGACAGCCTTAGCTTGACGACGCATATCACTTGTGACATCTTCATCATTCACTTTAAAAACCAATGCAGCAGTATGCGTATGAATATCTTTTTCTTCTTGGAAAGCTTTAATTAATGATTGAACATGAGCAAGATGTGCCAATATACGAAGTTCTATTTGGGAATAATCAAAAGAAATCAAATAATCATAACTTGCAATAAAAGCTTTACGTATTAGTTTTCCTTCTTCTTGTCGAACAGGAATGTTTTGTAAATTCGGATCAATTGAAGATAATCGACCTGTTTGTGTTAATGCTTGGTTAAATATTGTATGTATCTTTCCATCAGGAAAAACTTGTTCTTGTAAACCTTTGACATATGTTGATGTTAATTTCGTAAGCATACGATATTGCATAATTAATGGGACAATAGGATGTAAGTCCTCTATTTTTTCTAAGATATCTTGTGATGTTGAATATCCACGTTGAGTCTTTTTTCCATTAGGAAGATTCAACTTATCAAATAAAATATCTCCTAATTGTTTAGGTGAAGCAATATTAAAAGTTTCACCAGCTAACATATAAATATCTTCTTCTATTTCTTTAATTTGATGTTCAAATGTCATTTCTAATTCTTTTAAAACAGAAACATCTATTTTTGCTCCAGTATATTCCATATTTGCTAAAATATATGTAATTGGCATTTCGATATTTTGATATAAATCATATTGTTCTTCGGCTTTTAGTTTTTCAATAACTTGATCTCTTAAAACATAAATTGCTTTTGCTTTAGAAATCATATGACTTGCTAAATCATTTAATTCAGGAATATGCTTTTTAGCACCTTTTGAGAATACTTCTTCTTCATAACGTAAAGATGAATAATCATAATAATCACAAATAGATTTCATTTCATCTTTTAAACTTGGATTTAAAATATATGAAGCCAACTGTATATCAAAATCCATTCCTACAATATCAATACCATTCCATTTGGCTGATAAAAGCTGTGCTTTAACATTATAACTATATTTGTGATAGTTCGGATTTTTTAAGTATTGAATAAATTCTTTATCTTTGATGGCATTTTCAAAAGTAATATAATAAGCTTGTTTTGAATTATAAATAGCATAGCCTAAAACAATAGATTTATGATAATTTTGATCATAAATAGCTCCTAATACACTGCTATCTTCTTGAATAGGAGGTAAATGTTCAACAATCTCATATGATACTGTTGTTTCTGTGTCTTGTCTTGATTCAACAGAAATTCTTTTTAATAATGAATTCATATCATATTTTTGATAGAATTCTTTTAATTTTTCAAAATCATATCCAACATACTCACAGTCTTGTAAAGAAATATCAATAGGAATATCAGTTAAAATCGTTGCAATTGTTTTGGATTGAAGACCAACTTCTATATTTTCTCTAATCTTTTCACCCATTTTTCCTTTGATTTCATCCATATGTTCTTTGATGTTTTCAATTGTTCCATATTGATGTAAAAGCTTAATAGCTGTTTTTTCTCCAATTCCTTTAATACCAGGAATATTATCAGAACTATCACCCATTAATCCTAATAAATCTCGCATTTGATCTGGTTTTAATTCATATTTTTCATAAAAAGATTCTGGTGTCATAACATCATCACTTTTTGTTTTGGTATTACGTTTATAGACATGAATATGATCACTAATTAATTGCATCATATCTTTATCACCTGTCATGATATTGACTTGATATCCTTCACGAGATGCACGAGATGCAACTGTACCAATAATATCATCACCTTCGTACCCTTCTAATTCAAAATGAGGAATACGATAAGCATCTAAAAATTCTCTTGCCATGGCAAACTGACATTTTAATTCATCAGGTGTTTCTTTTCTTGTTGCTTTATAGTCTTCTAACATATCACTGCGAAACGTTTTTCCTTTCGCATCAAAGGCCACCATGATTGCGGCTGGGTGTTTCTTTATTACGTTTTCTAAACGTGTTGCAAAACCAAAAACAGCATTTGTTGGTATACCATCTTTATTAACCATCATATTACCCATAGCTGCAGTTGCATAATAAGAACTAAACAACCAGTAATTTCCATCTATTAAAACTAACTCTTTCATTCCTATCTCCTTTATTCTATAACTCTCGCATTTTCTACAATGAGAGATAACTTATCTTTTAAATCTACTTTACCATGAATCACACAAATATGACCTTTTTTTAAAGATAAAGCAACACTCTTAAAACGGGATGCAAAAACAACCCCATCAACACTTCCTGATTCATCAAAACCTTCAATAAAACACATTTCATTTCCTTTTCGATCTGTAATATTTTTGACTCTTTGAAGTTGAATAATGATATTCACTTTTCTTGATGCATAATCATAAAGTGATGATACATTGACATAAGGAATATTTATTTTTTGTTTAATGAGTTCAATAGGATGCATTGATAAATATATTCCTAAAACAGCTTTTTCTTTTTCTAATTTTTCTGTTTCAAAATCTTTATGAATCGTTAAGATTGGTGGTTCATCAATATTCAAACTATTCTTTAAACTTCCATAATCACTAATCGTATCTAAATTCAATTTAATTGTATTACGTGATAACCCAAATTCGTCAAAAGCACCTGCGTCACATAAAGATTCAATAATTTTTCTAGATAAATGAGATTCATCCATTCTCACAACAAAATCAAAAATATCTTGAAATAATCCTTTTTTTCTTTCTTCAACAATAGCTTGATAAGCTGCATAACCGACATTTTTTATTGCTAATAAAGAATAACGGATATGTCCATTTTCTACAACAAAACGATCAAAAGAATAATTAATAGAAGGTGGTAAAATTTGAACACCAACAGCCTTACATTCTTGAATACAATGAAGTTTTGTTGTATCACTGGATAACTCATTAGATAATATAGCAGCAAAGAAATATAATGGATAATTAGCTTTTAAATAAGCCAATTGATATGCTACATAACCATAAGCCACACTATGAGATTTATTAAAACCATAATCAGCAAACTTCTCAATTAAAGCATATAATTCTTCTGCAATATCTATACTATAGCCATTATGCAATACACCTTCAATAAATTCATTTTTCATAGAAGTCATAATACTAGTTTTTTTAGAAGATGTTGCTTTTCTTAAAATATCTGCTTTACCTAATGAAAAACCAGCAACTTTTTGAGCAATTTGCATCATCTGTTCTTGATAGATCAAAATGCCATAAGTCGATTTTAAAATAGGTTCTAATTCTGGTAATAAATATGTTATTTTCTCTTCTTTACGTCGTCTTTTTAAATATGTAGGAATATTACCCATTGAAGCTGGTCTAAATAACGCAATAGAAGCAACAATATCATCAAAACAATAAGATTTCATTTGTCTAAGTAAATTTCTCATTCCTTGTGATTCGAGTTGAAAAACACCAAAAGTATCAGCTCTTGAAATCAATTGATATGTTTTTTGATCATCAAGAGGAATTTGATTCATTTGAAGATCCTCATGAGTTTCTTTTCTTATATCTCGACAAATAATATCAATCATTGTTAAATTCTTTAATCCTAAAATATCCATCTTTAACAATCCAACTTCTTCAATATAATTTTTAGAATATTGAGACATTAAAGTAGATGTTGGCCCAACAACCAAAGGAATAACATCACGAAGTGGTTGTTTTGACAAAATAACACCAGCAGCATGAGTAGAAATATTACGTGGTAAATGTTCAATAACACTCATTGCAGGCATTAGTTTCCTTAAAACAGAATCTTCATTAACTATTTTTTGAAACTGTGCAGATGTTTGATACATCTGTGTAATTGTCTTTTTGATTTTTGGTTGAGTTGGAACCATTTTTGCAATAATTTCTAATCTAGCAAGTGGTATTCCCATAACTTTACCAATATCTTTAATAGCTACACGAGGTCCATATGTATTAAAGGTCACAATTTGAGCAACATGATCTTTCCCATATTTTGAAACAATATATTCGACAACTTCATCACGTCGATCATCTTGAAAATCAATATCAACATCAGGCATAGAAACACGTTCTGGATTTAAAAAACGTTCAAAAAGTAAATCATATTTTAAAGGGTCAATATTTGTAATACCTAAAACATAAGCAACTAAACTTCCAGCTGCACTCCCTCTTCCTGGACCAACTTGGATATGATTTGTTTTAGCAAAACGAACATAATCCCAAACAATTAAAAAGTAATCATCAAATTCCATTTGATGGATAACATCTAATTCATATTTTAATCTTTGAATATAAGTTCGAGGAACATCTTTATTTAAAAAACGTTTACGTAATCCTACTTGACATAAACTACGTAAATAATCGTTAGACTTTCCATTATTTGGTACTGGAAATGCAGGTAGATGTCTTTGATTTAAAGGAATTGTTGCTTTACAGCTTTGAACAACATATTTGGTTTCTTCTAAAATTTCACGAGAGAATAATTGTGACATTTGTTGTTCATCTTTTAAATATTTTTCTTGAGTAATTGGTTCATACTTATAATCTAAAGTCATTCCTAAACTTGCAGCATTCATTAAATCTAATGCTAAAGCATCAGATTTTTTTAAATATGAAACTTCATTAGAACAAATGACTTTCACTCGAACATAGTTTGCTAATGAAATTAATCTTTCATTAAAAACTTGTTGTAATTTAATATGATGATTTTGAATCATAATATAATAATTATCTTCAAATAATTGCTTAAATAGTTTTAAATATTTAACAGCTTCTTCTTCCATTTCTTTACTCACTAATCTTTCAACAATACCTTGTGATGAAGATGAAATGACATAAAGATGTTTTTGATATAGTGTTAAATCATCTAATGAAATGCATTTTTCTTTATGAAGATTAATATCAGAAGAAATTTTAACCAAATCAAAATATCCAATATCATCTTTAGCAAGTAAAGTCATTGGATAAATTTCATCTTCAATCTTAACACTAGCTTCCATACCAAAAATAGGTTTAATATTATTTTTTAAACAAGCTTCATTAAATTCCATAATACCAAACATATTATTTTTATCAGTCAATGCAAGAGCATCAATATGTTTAGCTTTTGCATCAGCAATCAAATCACGAATTAAAATCGTACTGTTTTGAAAACTATAAGAACTATAAACTTGTAGATGTCCAAACATATATGCTCACTCCTTACATTCATATAAAATCATATACCTAGTATACCATAAATCTCTTTATTATTGTATTGTATTCACTATATTATTTTCTATTTACAGCATACAGTGAAATGAAAAAAGAATAAGCATAACTGCAATATATAAACAAAAAACAACATAAATCAATTGTAATAAATAAACAGCTTCAATACTTAAAATCCATAAACGATAAAAATATAAACCAATTAAATAAAAATGATATTGAAGCTGAATAACTTTAAACCATTTTTGATTAATAATAATAATGATACTTAAAAAAACAGCAATACAATGAAAAGGAATTAACCACTGATAACAAACCAATTGCAATATTAAACATATAGCACAAAGCAGTTGCATTTTCTTTATCCTTCTTATCATCATAAAATCACCTTACTCATTTATATGACAAAAAAGACAACTTCATGACAAAAGAAAAAATGTGATTACTCACATTCTTTTAAAGCTTTCGCAAATTGATCAGGGCAAGATGTCATTTTAGGACCACATCTCACACCTTCTAAACGTTTAATCAATTCATCTTTATCCATACCTTCAGCAAGTCTAGCTACACCTTGTGTATTTCCAGAACATCCACCAATAAATCTCACATTATGTACTTTATGATCAACAACTTCAAAACGTACAGTTGATGCACAAGTCCCTTTCATTTTAAAACTATACTCCATTTTTTTCACCTACTTTAATCTTTCTTTATCAATAACATAAAAATCTTTTCCATCTTCCAAACCATTTGAATGTCGGATTTTTCCATCTTCTAACAACCAGATAGCTTCTACACCATCTAATGAATTAATCAATTTTAAACCATCTTCATAACTCATCAAAAATACTGCAGAACTCAAGAAATCAGCAAGTCCACTATCTTCTGTAATAATGCTTACACTTCTAAAGTTAACTGACGGATACAATGTATCAGGATCAATCAAATGATGATATTTAATCCCATTAGCATCTTGATAAAATCTTTGATAATCACCACTTGTTACAATAGATTCACCTTGAACAGCTAACACTGCTTCATTTTCAGAATCTTCATCACTACTATGAGAAAAATTACCATCACCAGGTGATTGAATACCTACACAAAACTTTTCTTGGCAAGAATCCAAATAATAATCTCCCTCTTTAATCATTTTTCTTTTTCCATAACTTGCAACATTACCGCCACCACTTAACAAGAAATTATCAACACCCATTTCAATCAAATCATCTTTAATCAGTTCAATAGCATATCCCTTAGCTGTAGCACCTAAATCAAGAGAAACACGACTATCATCAATATAAACCGTCTTTTTATCTTTGTCAATTTTAATGCTTTCTAAACTCGTATGCTTATTAGCTTCTTTAAGTTCATTGAGAGTAGGAACTTCACCTACTCCATTATTACTTTCAGCATCTTCACGATAATTATGCCAAACCTCAATCACACTCCCAAAAGCAATATTCACTTTAGAAGATATTGTTTTTGAACGTTCAATAGATAACTCTATCAAATCAATAATAGGTTGTTCAACACTTACAGCACTCTTTCCAGCATTTTTATTAATAGTATAAATATTATTAACACCATCATAAGAAGTATAACGATTAAACAATTGATCATAATAAGTTAGTTTTTCATCAACCAATTGACATTGCTCATCAAATTCTTCTTGACTACTCGCATAAGACATATAAGTTGTTATAGTATCAAAAGGACCAACAATATAATCCGAGTATAACTTATAATTCTTTACACAGCCAGTTAACATCAACATTGATGCAACTAATAATAAATTTAATATTTTCTTCATTTACAATCACCGTTTCTTATTATATCAATAAATAAAAAGAAAAACCACAAGTTTATTCACTTGTGGTTACCTTTTTTTATTGAGCGTTAGCAGCAGCTTCAGCTAATGCAGATAATACATCATCAATAACAATTGTACATCCAGCAGCTAAATCAGTTCCAGTTTTAGCAGCTTTTCCACCATGGAAATCCATAGTTTCAACTTTTGCTACATCATCAGGTGTTTTACCTTTTGTCCATTCTTCAAATGCTTTAGCTTGTTCGTTCCATTCTTTACCGATTGCAGAAGCTTTTTTCATATCATATGCAGTACCTAATTCTTTTTTAGTTTTAGTTTCATCTTTTCCATTTGGATTTTGTGAAACATCATAGCTTGTCCATACGATTTTCCCATCAGCATCTAAAGCGATTGATACAGCAGTTGTATTTTTTTGTTTATCTTCTGCATTCCAGCTTGCAGTTTCTCCAGCACCAATTTTTTCAGCTTCAACTTCTACAGCGTTTGTTCCAGCTTTAGCTACAGCAGCTAAGAAATCATCAAGAACAATTGTACATCCAGCAGCTAAGTCAGTTCCAGTTTTAGCAGCTTTTCCACCATGGAAATCCATAGTTTCAACTTTTGCGATTTCATCTAAAGTTTTCCCTTTAGCCCATTCTTCAAATGCTTTAGCTTGTGCATCCCATTCTTGTTTGATTGGAGATTGTTCCTTCATAGCATAATCAGCACCTAATTCTTTTTTAGTTTTAGTTTCATCTTTCTTATTAGGACTTTGAATAGCATCAATATCAATATAAGCTACTTTATCATCTCCATCTAACCCAATTGTAGCCATAGTTGTGCTTGTTTGATCTCCAGGAGTAACAACCATACCGAATCCTACTTTAGCATATTTAGCTGATTTTCCACATCCTACTAATGCAGTAGCAACTAATGCAGAAGCAGCTAAAACTTTCATAAATTTGTTCATAAAAAATCTCCTTCCCATTTCTTTTTATTTTTTGAACTACACATATTATATCTTGAAAGCCCTTTATAAGCAAGATAATTGTGAAAAAAATACCATATTTTTTATTTCTATTTGTCATATTTTTTTAAAGAAATGAATAAGTATTGATAAATTCAACGTTTTTTATTATCGTGATAATAATGACTTTTAGTGAGTTTCTTCGACACTAAAAAACATACATACTGTTCCAAGTATTGAAACAATTGCTCCTATCAATAAAACTGTTGAAACACCTAGAGCATCTAATAATACACCACCTGCCATACTTGCAAAAACACCACTTAATGTCATTGCTCCTGTAACCAATGCTTGTCCTTTGACTAAATCATCTTTTTCTACAATTTGACTAACATAATATACTGATGCAGGAATAAAAACAGCATATGCAAACATTTGCATAAATTGTGCAATATAAATCATTATCATATTTGTAGCAAAATATGTTAAAACATGTTTTAAACTAAAGAATATTGCTGATATGTACATCATATAACGACAACTGATTTTCTTTTGGAGTTTGGCAAATAATGCCATTGTTGGCAATTCTAAAACAGCTGCTAAGAAAATAGCATTTCCCATGTCTGCACTGTTTCCACCAATATGATTAACAACTTGAATAAAGAAGCTATTGATTAATGTATGATCAAAAAATAATAGAATTGTTGCTACTAACATAAACATGAATTTTTTATATTTTTTTATGAATTCTGTTATTGTTAATTGTTTTGTATCTTCTTTTTGTTCATGTACAACTTCATCTTTTCCATTAGGTAAATAGAAAGTATAAACAAATCCTAAAGCACATAATGATAATCCTACATAGAAAAATGGTAATACACCAGGACTTAATACTGCAACAACATTACCAAGCAAAAGTGAGATTACGGCATATGCAACTGAACCAATTCCTCTAGCTAAACCAAAATTAATATGTATACCATGTTTTTCAAAAACAAATGTTAATGAATTAATAAATGGTTGTAGTGTTAACATAATTGTAAACACCAGTACAACTAATGCAATCATTATAAATGATGCTTGATTTAAAAAACAGATGATTAATGATAAAGCTATAATTCCAATCAAACCAAAAGAAACTAACATTCTTAATGATAATTTATTAGTTTTATCCATATAAGAAGCAATAATTGGTTGTCCAAATACAGCCAATATATTTGATAATGATAAAACAATTCCAATAGTTGAATTACTACATCCTTTATCTAATAAGAATACTGATGCATATCCTGTCATAGCACAGCAAACCATCCAATAAAAACCATGTATACATGCATATCTAATATCTAACGATTTATTTTCCATAAACATTCTCCTTTTATAATACTTTTTGATATATAAAATCATTATTCGCTTTTTAAGCAAATAATGATTTTCAATTAGAATTTTAAATTTCTAGGTGTTCTTGGGAATGGTTCTACATCTCTAATGTTTTGCATACCTGTTAAATACATTAAGAAACGATCGAATCCTAAACCAAATCCAGCATGTTTACACCCACCAAATCTTCTTAAATCCATATACCATTGTAATCCTTCTTTAGCCATTCCTTTTTCATCCATGACTCTTTCTAAAACATCATATCTTTCTTCACGTTGGCTTCCACCGACTAATTCACCAATTCCTGGAACTAATAAATCACAAGCTGCAACTGTTTTATTATCATCATTTAAACGCATATAGAAGGCTTTGATTTCTTTTGGATAATCAGTTAAGAATACTGGTCCACCTACGATTTGTTCACAAATATAACGTTCATGTTCACTGTTTAAATCCATACCCCATTCTACTTTGTTTTCAAATTTAACATCAGCTTTTTCTAATAATTCAATTGCTTCTGTATATGTCATACGTTTAAAATCACTATTTTTAACATGAGTAATTCGATTAATACAATCTTTATCAACCATTTGTTCAAAGAATTTCATTTCTTCTGGAGCATTATCTAATACATAATCAATACAGTATTTTACCATATCTTCAATTAAATCCATGTTATCTTCTAAATCAGCAAAAGCAATTTCAGGTTCAATCATCCAGAATTCACTCGCATGACGAGATGTGTTAGAATTTTCAGCTCTAAAAGCTGGTCCAAATGTATAAACATCTCTAAATGCCATACAAAATGCTTCTACATGTAATTGTCCTGTTACTGTTAAGAAAGCTTCTTTTCCAAAAAAGTCTTTATCAAAATTTGTATCATTGATTGATGTTGCTCTAAACATTTCTCCAGCACCTTCACCATCATTACCAGTAATAATTGGTGTATGCACATAAACAAATCCTTGAGATTGGAAAAACTCATGAATGGCCATTGATAAAACACTACGTAATCTAAACACAGCATAAAAAGAGTTTGCACGTGGTCTTAAATGTGGAATTTCTCTCATATACTCAAAAGAGTGTCTTTTCTTTTGAAGTGGATAATCATCATCACAAGCACCTTCTACTACAATTTGTGTTGCTTCAATTTCAAAAGGTTGTTTAGCTTCTGGTGTTAATTTTAATTTTCCTAAAACACGAATAGCACTTCCTGTACTAATACGTTTAATATCATCATAATCTTCTAATGTTTCTTTTAAATAAACAATTTGGCAATTTCTAAAATAAGTTCCATCATTTAAAGCAATAAATCCAATTTGTCCATTATCTCTATTTGTACGTACCCAACCATCTAATTCTACGTACTCTATACTTTCTTTTTCTAATTCTTCTCCTGACACAATCATTTCATAAAGTTCTCTTACAGTCATAAATTCAAACATTTTTTCTTCCTCCTTTAAATAAAAAAAGCCATTCCTTAAAGGAACGACTTATATCGCGGTACCATCCTCATTTATAATCATTCTATGATTATACACTTAGGGGCATTAACGCTGCTAACGGGATAGTCTACTTTATTTCTCCTATCCAGTTCATTGAGTGTTGCATTTCATCTATATTGTTTTGCTTTCACCATTCAAAACTCGCTAACGTTATGGTTTCGATAAAATACTCTCAAATCATCACTTGTATCATTATTATTACCATTTTTTATCAATGATTTCAATACTTTTCATATCTTTAACACATATTTTTAACTAATGAGATTCAATATATCTGTTTCATTTTCTAATTGTAAGATATTTTGTGTTAATATATCTAACTTTTCTTGATTGCTTTTTTGAATCTTTTCTTTTAATTCCTCTGAGATCTTTCCAAACTTGTTTTGTAATATAACAATTAGTGTTAATGCTTGTCCTTTTGCTTTACCACGTGTTTCTCCCTCAATCATTCCTATGTTT
>Ga0129317_1000864_pt1 | contig 26779 bp, 29 predicted proteins | sample Cm1ome_FD_94430 | JGI IMG/M metagenome (GOLD analysis project Ga0129317, IMG submission 94430) | Eastern black-and-white colobus group fecal microbial communities from Wisconsin, USA - Cm1105 metagenome | ecosystem: Host-associated > Mammals > Digestive system > Large intestine > Fecal | place... | reverse complement strand
GGGGATAAAGCCCTCGTGGGGAGCAAGCACCAGCGTCTGCCCTTGCAGGTGTTTATGTTTGTCCTCGGTGTTCCCCTTGCCCTGATAGTAATAACAGCCGTTTGTCCCCGCAAAGTCGGCGGCAAGAAATAGCGTAAAGTTAAATTCGGTTAATGGAAATTTATGTAAGCCATAAAAAGGAAGAAAAAGAAAGCACCTCTTTGTGATAGAATAGTTTTGCCAAACCGTCAACCACACAAAGAAAGGTGCTTTCCATGATTAACAGTATACAACATTTTATTGAAAAAGAAACCTATGAAATTGAAAACTCCATGAGGAAATTTGTGGAAGGAACATTTGACCTTGATCTTTACGGGAAGGACTTACAGGAAAGAGCCCTGAACCTGGCCCGGAACATTCTTGTAGAAACATTGGAAGCAATGGATCAGATGATAAAAGTAAGTGAAAAACGTCGCCAGGCCTACGTGGTGGAACAAAGCAGCCAGCCCAAGGAACTGCTTCTTCCCTTAGGAAACATTCGCTTTAACCGAACCTACTATACTTCAAAAAGGACTGGAAAATCGGTGTATCTGCTGGATGAAGTCATCGGATTAGAGGCCCACCAGAGAATCACAACAGGAGCAGCGGCAGCCATACTGGAAGAAACCCTGGAGAGCAGCTACCGTAAAGGAGGGGAGCACGCCAGCCTGTCGGAACAGGTGAGCAAACAGACGGTCAAAAATCTGGTGCATAAAACGGTGGTAGAAATGCCGGTAAAAGAGCAGGAGGAAAAGAAAAAACTCAGGCACCTTCATATTGAGGCAGACGAAGATCATGTAGCAGCCCAGTTCTGGGAGAAGAAAGGAGATCTGCTTTGTGATGGGAACGGAAGAAAAAGTAATACGCTGATGCCGAAGCTGATCTGTGTTTATGAGGATATCGAAGAAGAGACGGGGGAAACGTCAAAGCGGAAACGTTACCGTCTGACAGGGAAACACTATTTCTGCGGCCTGTATCCGGGAAAACAGAATGAGGAGCTGTGGGAGAAAGTAAGAGACTATATTGGAGCGACGTATGACCTGGATTATCTGGAGAAGATCTATATAGCCGGAGACGGTGCTGCCTGGATAAAGGCTGGGTGTGAAGTGCTGGAAAAGGCCCATTTCGTGCTGGATAAGTTCCATATGGAGAAATATATACAGAAATCAGTGTCCCATCTGCTGGACAGTGCGGCAGAGGTAAAAGGGGAGATATATGAAGCAGTCTCCGGGAAAGACCGCAGTCGTGTAAAAGAGATTTTCCATCAAATCCTGGAGGTAACGGAAAAAGAGAGCAAGTATCGAGATGTAGAAGAAGGCCTGACCTATTTAATGAACAACTGGAAGGGGAGCATAATCCGTGTAGATGATGGAGGAGCGGTATGGGGCTGCCATGCGGAGGGTCAGGTAAGCCATGTGCTGTCGAGCCGAATGAGCAGCCGTCCGATGGGCTGGAGCCGCACAGGAGCCGATCAGATGGCAAGGCTGCGTGCCTACCGTCTAAATGGAGGTAAAATCATCGATCTGCTAAAATACCAGGAGGAAAAGAAGGAGAAAAGGGAGCGTATAGAAAAACAGGAAGAACTGGTGCGGGAACTGCGGAGAGCACAGGCGGGAAGAAAGTATGCAGAGAGACTGCAGGGCAGCGTACCGGGAAAAGAAGCATCCGGTATGAGGTGGATGCGAGACTTGTTAAGCCAGCAGCTGTGCTGCTAGAGAGAGCCATCCATTGCTTAACTACCGGAAACAGGAAAGGAAGGGAAGAAGTCAAGGGCTGCGGAGCAGTTCATAACCCCTTGAGTTCTTTCGTTTCTGTCCGTAAAATGTGGAAGCAATGAATGGAAAAAAGGATAAAACGAGCAGAGAAGTAAATAAAAAGAAAGAATCAAAATATAAGGGACAAAACTAAAGCAATCACAAGAGGGCAGCGCTATACCATTTGATCCGAAAGTAAATTGACGCTATCGTATGAAGAAATTGACTAATAAAATATTAAGTTCTATATTAACATTATCAATGATATTTAGTTTAGCAGTTCCTACTTATGCTACTGAAAATTTCAATGATGAAACAGATTCAATTATTACTGAAGAAATAATTGAAGATGCCCGTGAAGTATATAATTCATTAACACCAGAAGCCAAGGCGATATTCGATGCATCTTTAGCATATGATTCTGAGATGTTGGAATTCCATCTAACTTACGTTGATAAAAACTTTACGCCACCTACAACACCTAAAATGCGGGTAAATACCATGGCAGCTTCGACAGATCCTATGCGGGGTTTAATGACCCAACTTGGTGGATTGGGTTTACCTTCTGCTGTGCTCTATTCACTTAAGGCAATGGGAGCCTCAATGGTTGCAGCAATTGCTGATGGCCCTCTTCCAGTTGGTGATATTCTACTTGCTGCAGCAACTGCTAGTACCGTAGTGGTTATAGCTGCTAATTGGAAGGTTGTCTCACCCAAGATGAATCAAATTACCAAAGCATTTCAGACTGCCTTTGCATCATCGAAATCAAATGTTTCATCGGCCTTTGCTAAAATTAAAAGAGAGGCAAAAAAAGAAGCTGAGAAAGGTGAAAAAAAACCAACTGGCAATAAAGTTAAAGACGTTCACAAACGACTAAAGAAAGAAGGATTTAAAAAGACAGGTCAATCAGGAAGTCATGAAAAATGGAAAAAGGGTGACAGGACTGTAACTGTTCCTAATCATGGTCTCAATACTGAAATTCCTATTGGCACCTTAAGAAATATTTGGAGGCAGGCAGGTTGGATTAATTAGGAGGATATATATGGATATTGAGTATTATGCAGTATTTAATTACGATGAATATGACAACCACGAAGAGAAGTATGGGATAGCAATTACATTTCCAGATATCCCAGAGGCTAATACTTGTGCCAGAAATGATAAAGAAGGAATAGAAATGGCTCGAGAAGTGTTACAATTATCTCTTATTAATGATGACGGAAGTAGTCTTGTACCTGATAAATTGCCAATCCCGACACCATTAGAACAAATTGAGTTGGGAGAGAATGAAAAAGTATTTCTGATTAAGTATCGAACACAAGATATTGATATACGCAATTTCCAATTTTTTAGATAAATTTATAATGAATCTAATGTATTTAATAATTTCGATTTAACATGTTTGTGAGAAAAAGGAAGATGTGGTGTTACACTTGCCTTTAGGAGGAAGATTTTATGGGAAAAATTAATTGTCTTGGAATCTCAATAAAAAAATTATAGCTTGCTTATTTTGGACGATATTTTTAGTATGTTTACTTGCGTTGTCTACTTTTGCAGCGGAAAATATTGGTGGTGAACCAGTTGATCGTAGCGGAACAGTGACATATATTAGTATTCCAAATGAAGATGGTACATTTACGACACTTGAAGGCAAAGAGGCACAAGAATGGTATGATAGGGCTGTTCGTGAGGGGAAGCAGCGAGAATCTATGCTTGAGTCAGAGAGGGAATCGAGTTGCTTCATTAGGAGAAAATGGAGAAGTTCTTGCAAAGTGATGAGGGTTAGTTATTATGTATGAAATAATAGAATTTCTTCAAAAATCAGATGACTATTACTATATTGACTATATTCCATATGAAACATCAGATGTACGTTTTCTGGAATTAGAGAATTACTTTGAAAAAACTTATCTTCCTATATATGCAGAGAAGGTATCTTGTATTGCATTAAAGTTGATTTATTTTTACCCTTGTGAGATCTTTATGACTGAATCTTCAATACCTGCTGATGTGAAATGTGACCTTTTTTTTGATATAAATATCAGAGATAGCTCGCCTGACAAATTAGCATATGTAATAAAGAATGTAATATCAAGGGATTTTTCTTCGATACAAATACTTTTTTCTAATCCTCAATTTCTAATGAGTATTGACGGAGGATTTTCAGTTTCTTTTTACCAATTAACGACTGAAGTGCTTCAAGTATTACAGAGATTAGTTACACAGGAAGGATTGTTTTTGAAACACAGAAATTCAAATGGAGAAAACGTATTAATATAACTCTATAATCATAAAAACATAAACAGAGTGGGATAGATAAATTTATAATATCAATTCCACTCCGTTTGTGTTTTAAGATATTGTAAATCACCATATAAATGTTTCTAAGCCTTTATGATAAAATGTATAATTGGATAAACATTTTGTAAGTCGCTAAATGGTTATCCCGACTTTTGAGTTATCCCGACCTTTGCTTAAGAAGCTGTTAAATGCAGGCTTTTCGCGAACAAAGGTCGGGATAACTTTCACCTCTTTTCACCTCATTACCTGGCTGTCCGGGAAGAAGCCGTATCTGCAAAAGTCGGGATAACTTTTGATAGCATTCATGGCAATGACATCTGATAATAAAGTCAGCAGAAGCCTTTTCTGACTTTTATACAAAGGAGTTATTGCCTATGAAACCGCAGCCAATACTTGTAGACGCCATGGTTACTCCAATCATGGAGATTTTAGAAACCTTCGGTTATGACAGACACACACTCTGGGGAAACATGTACCCGGACTTTATGTTCATTGTTCGATTTTATCGGAGACAGGGTGTGTCATTATATGATCCGGAGACTACAAAAGGATATGTGCAGGCCATGCATAATCGGTACAAAAACAAGGAAATTAGCCGTTCCCACTATATGAAGCAGTGCAAAGCCGCCTCCCGAATGGACGAGTTTTACCTTACCGGTGCCCTGGAATGGTTCTGTAACAAACGAGAGACTAAATTTATACTGAACAGAGAATACAGCTGGCTCCTGGAAGCTTTTCTTGCTTCCAGAGACTTCCACCAGAATACCAAATGGGAGTTTGCCTGGGCAGTGCGTAAATATCTGTTTTATTTTCAGCAGAAAGGAATTTACTCCCTGGGGAAAACGACAGTGGGTGATGTGCGTCAGTTCATCGCTGAAGTGGCCGCCACGGTATCGGATGGCTCTCTCCATAACATTTTGTGTTATCTCCGCCAGTTCCACATGTCTCTCCGCGAATTTGGGGAGCCTGCACCGGACTGCGTTGCACTTCTTTCCTATCCTGTGCCGCGGAAAATGCCAGTCCGTTCTTATGTAACAGACGATGAACTGCGCCGGATCATGGAGCAGATCGACACCAGCACGTCCAAGGGGAAACGAGATAAGGCAATGATCAGCCTCGGAGCCACCACTGGACTTCGTGCGGTTGACATTGTACGCCTGAAGCTATCTGATATTGACTGGTACAGAGGGGAGAAGTCCATGTGGTGCAAAGCAAAACCGGCGGCCTGCTTTCCCTGCCGATACTCCCGGAGACAGGAGAGGCAATCAAGGACTATATCCTGAATGGACGGCCAACGTCAAACTGCCCGGAAGTATTTTAAGAGAAAAAGCCCCGTTTCAGGCCATGTTTGACGGCGTTGCCATCGGATGTGTATTCGACCAGTATGCAAAAAAAGCGGGTATTGAACGTCATGCTTTTGACGGAAAGGGATTCCACGGACTGCGCCACCACCTTGCCAGAAACATGCTGGTTACTGGAACACCGGTCACAACGATTGCACAGGTCTTAGGGCATGAGAGCATGGAGACGGCCAAGCAGTATCTGTCCTTAGATAGCCAAAACCTGAAGGAATGCGCCCTGGATTTCTCGGGAATCCCTTTGGAAAGGGGGGATCTGTTATGAAAGAGATGTTTTTGAGCTGGCTGACTCCTCAAATGGAAAACATGATCGCATACAAACAAGCCCTGGGGTATTCAGAAAACACGTACCGACCATACTGCAAAAATCTTGACCGGTACTGTCTGAAGCATTTCCCGAAGGCAGGCTGCCTGACAAAGGAACTCGTGCTGGGCTGGATGGAACGCCGCCCGGAAGAGGCCCCGTCAACGCTTCATGGACGGGCCGGATTTATCCGTGGCTTTGGCCGATATCTGGCCTCTGTCGGTGAAGAAGCCTATATCCTCCCTGATAAGTTTGTTGGCGGGAAAAGCACATTTATCCCCTACATTTTTACAGATGATGAACTGGCCACATTATTCCGCGAGATTGATAAGGCCGAAAGCAGCTGTGCTGCTCTCCAGCCGTTATTGATCTCCACAATTTTCCGGCTGATTTATACCTGCGGTCTGCGGCCGAACGAAGGACGGTGCCTGCCACGGAGCCATGTGAACCTGAAAACCGGTGAGATTCTGATTGCAGAGACCAAACGGAATAAAGAACGAATTGTAGTCATGTCGGACGACATGCTGGCACTGGCGAAGTCTTATGCACTCATCCGGGACGCAGCCTATCCTGATAGTGAATGGTTTTTCCCAGCCGCAAATGGCAGTTCTGATTCAGCGGCATGGCTTCAAAAGAAATTTAAGGGCTTTTTCGCGGCGGCTAATCATGGAACCGAACCGGTGATTTTCCCTGCGGTAAGGGTATATGACCTCCGCCACCGTTTCGCCTCGACCGCCCTGAACCGCTGACTGGATGAAAAGAAAGACCTTTATTCCAGATTGCCTTACCTTCGAACCTATATGGGGCATAAGAAACTGTCTGCGACAGCGTATTACATCCATCTTCTGCCGGAAAACCTGGCGAAATCCGCCGGGATTGACTGGGATTCCATGCGGGGGATGCTGCCGGAGGTGGAATTATGGGTAGAGTAAAGGACGAACCGCTGTTTCAACTGCTCCATGATTACCTAAAAAAATATCTTCCTGACCAGAAGTACGCAAGCTCCAATACAGTCAAGGCATACCGGACCGTCCTGAACCAGTTCTTTGAATACGTTGTTCAGGAAAAAAGCATTCCCCTTTCGGAGATTACATTTCCCGTTTTGAATTATGACATGGTAAATGCATATCTTGACTGGCTCGTATCAGAAAAGAAATGCTCCCCGGCAACCAGGAACCACCGTCTGACCTGTATCCGCTCGTTTTTTGCTTATGCGGCCAGCCGGAGTACGGAATATATGGCGTATCAGGCGGCGCTTTCGAAGATCCCTAAGCAGAAAGCAGGCAAGACCGCGGTAGAATACATGAGTGAGGAGGCCGTTCAGACAATCCTGAAGCAACCAGACACCAGTACCCGGCAGGGAATCCGTGACCAGTTCTTTATGGTTCTTCTCTATGATACAGCGGCCAGAGTTCAGGAAATGTTGGATTTGAAGGTATGTGACATCCGGCCAGGCAAGACGCCAACAGCAACTCTATTGGGGAAAGGTTCCAAAGTAAGGACGGTTCCGCTCATGCCGGAAACTATGGAGCATTTCCAAAACTATCTGAATGTCTACCATGAAGGGGAAGGACGTTACTCCACTCAGCCGCTTTTCTATGTAGTACAGCATGGGACCCGAAATTCTATGTCAGATGATAATGTCAGGAAATTCCTGAAAAAGTATGGTGATCTGGCACGAAAGATATGCCCGGAGGTTCCCGAAAATATCCACCCACATTTATGGAGACATAGCCGATCCATGCACCTTTACCAGCATGGAATGGATCTGACACTGCTGTCCCAATGGCTGGGCCATGCAAATCTTAAGACCTCGCTGATTTATGCCTATGCCGATACAGAACAGAAGCGCCAGGCAATTGAAAAATCCATGGGCCGGAAGGTCACTGGTGGGATTGATATTCCTCGTTTTACAATCAGTGATGAAGATACCATTAAGCGACTGTATGGATTGAAGTGAGAAAAAGTTATCCCGACTTTTGTGGCTACGGCTTTGTTCCGTGCAGTCGGAGAACGAGGTTCAAAGAGCCAAAAGTTATCCCGACATTTTTGAGAAGAAAGCCTGCATTTAACAGCTTCTTAAGCAAAGGCCGGGATAACTCAAAAGTCGGGATAACCGTTTAGCGCAAGTCTGTTAAGCGCATGAAAAAACGGGGGCTTTATTCCCACGCTTCTCTGGCTTCTTTGGCTTTCTGTATTCCTTTTACCGTATCGGTCACTATGACTAAATCGGTTTCAGCAACGCCGTTTAGTAGTTCGTCAAGCTGTCGGCGCTGTGTTGTTTTATCCGGTGTTTTCTTCGGAAAGAAAAACTGGTCTACCGATATATCAAAGAAGGTCACAAGCTCATAAAAAACTTGCAGGCTCGGGTGCTGGCCCTCATTCCCGATTGAGACGAAATAGCGCGGGGCAATATCAAGTTCTTTCACTAATCGCTCCCGGATGTAGCCTTTGGCCTTCCTGGCCGCTTTGATGGTCTGTCCGAAAGCCTTGAAGTCATAGACCTCTGTTGATTTTCTCATAATTAAATCACCTTATTACATTGTATAGCTCAAATTATTAAAGCGAAATGAGTATACAACGCATATAATTTCCCTAAATAACACCAATTACTATATTGCTGACTAAGTAAAATCAATGATATAATGGTATCAATTATGTGAATCAATAAACTTGTATGGGGCGAAAGTTATGAAAATAGATCGCTTGCTCGGCATTATAAATTTACTTGTAAATAACGAAAGAATAACCGTTGGTAAATTAGCTGAAACATTGGAGGTATCTAAACGAACAATTTATCGTGACATTAACACGTTAACAGCAGCAGGTTTTCCTATCATTTCTTATTCTGGATACAACGGTGGTATTGGTGTCATTGACGGATTCAAGTTTGATAAACGTCTTTTATCGCGGGAAGATTGGGAACAGATAATCGTTGGTCTAAATGCCATTAGTACATTTGCCCCTGATAAAAATATAGGTTCCTTAATAAACAAAATTGCTCCCCCTGATATTGAAAGTATCAATGAGCATAGTGACATAATTATAGATATGACCCAATGGTTTGATGATGAAAAAATGATAAATGATATTAGGCAAGCTTTAAAAACACACCTGTGTATTAACATTAAATACCACACAGTAGGGGCTATGTCTGAAAGAGAAGTAGAGCCTTATAAGCTGATTTTCAAAGAAAGTAATTGGTATTTATATGCTTATTGTCGATTGAAAAATGACTTTCGGCTTTTTAAGATAAATCGAATAGGACACTATACTTTGACAGAAATATTTGAGCCTAAAAGAGAAATACCTGCACCCAATATGAAGTTTCAGCAGTTCTTAACTCAAGATGAAAAAGTAGTAGAACAGCACGTCTGTTTAGAATTTGATTTAGCTAACAAGGAATTACTTATCGACAAATTGGGAGCTCTTAATATTAGAGAAGAAAATGGAATCGGCATTATTGAATATTATACTTGCAGTTTAGAAAACACAGCAAATCTGGTAATCAGCTTGCAAGATAAAGTGAAAGTTGTTAGTCCGCAGCCCTTATATGATAGAGTGGTATCAATTATCAATAACATGAAAAAAGTTTATGAGGGGTGACATATTGGTGTCACTGCTCCTATGCTATTCTAACATCAGAAGGAGGGGGGTTATGAAAATGCCATTAACAATTAGTAATTCAATGTTCGCACCATGCGGAATGAACTGCTTGGTTTGCTACAAGCATTGTTTTGTGAAGAAGCCTTGTCCGGGGTGCTCTAAAAATGATAATAGGAAACCTGAACATTGTCGTAAATGCAAGATAAAAGACTGTACCAAAAGTAAAGGAATTACATACTGCTACGAGTGTGCTGAATTTCCTTGCAAATTAATCAGAAATCTTGAAAAGAGTTATAATAAACGTTATCAAGAAAGCCTTATTAAAAACAGTGATATTGTTAAGCAGGTTGGACTAACGGAATTTATGATTTTGGAAAAAGAAAAATGGACTTGTGCGTACTGTGGCGGTGTTATCTCTTTGCACGATCATGAATGCGGAGAATGTGAAAAAAGTATGGAAACGCCCAGCGGGAAATAAAAAAACGCTGTTCGGGCGATTATTTGATTATACTCAATTTGCAATTAACGGCGGTTTTGAAATGACAACTTCAAGCCTCCGTTGTCTTTTTGAAAAATTAGGATAACGGGGTGTGTTCACCCTTTTTTAAGGACACGGCGGTTCAAGGAGGAAATCGCATTTTATACTCGACATAATCAGACAAACTTCTACTTCTCAAAAAAAGCCTGTCCCCTTATGTCCATAGTTGCGCCCCTCCATTTACCTATACAAATCATTTAAGAGGAACTAATTGCGTTTGTTCTTGCGCTCGTTTGGCTTTGTGCCATTCGAGCGCTTTTCTTTTCCTGCGGTTCAGCTTCGGGCCAAATTCGAGGTGTTGACAAAGCCTATAGAAAACTGTCCGAGTGTGATAAAATAGGGATAAGAAAGGCTGGTGGTTTAGGGTATGATGACGAGAATGGAAAACAAGCAAATCAAGTTTCACATGGTAACAATCGAAAATCTGGTACCGGAAAGACACTTCTTACGCAGGCTGGAGCAGCTGGTTGACTTTACATTTATTTATGAGGAAACCAAGAACTGCTACTGCCCAAGCAATGGACGGCCGAGTGTGGATCCTGTGGTTCTGGTGAAATATTTGCTTATTGGATTTCTCTATGGCATCCCCTCGGAACGTCGAATCGAGCAGGAAATCCAGGTGAATATGGCCTACCGCTGGTTTTTGGGGCTGGATATGGATGAGCGTGTCCCGGATCATTCCACCATCTCTCAAAACAGAAGACGGCGATTTCGGGGAGAAGCCCTATTCCGTCGGTTGTTTGAGCGGATTTTGGAGCAATGCATTGAAAATGGCTTGGTGTAAGGAGCCCTGATTCTAACGGATTCCACACATGTAAAGGCCAATGCCTCCTTCAAAAAGAATGTTCAGGTTATGGTGGAGCGTGAATCGACAAGCTATATGGAACGGTTGGACGTTTATGAAGCACGAGAGCGGGCGCAGCTGGATTCTTCCGGTGCAATCAAGCCACAGTGTGCTAAGCGGACGCCAAAAGAGAAATCCAAGGTACAAAGGACTGTCAGCGCCACCGACCCGGATGCAGGAATGCTGAACCGGCCAGGAAAGCCGAAGGGGATGCATTATCTGAGTCATCAAAGTGTGGATGCCGCCCATGGAATCGTGGTGGATGTGGCGGTCACTGCTGGGAATGCAAACGATTCGGAGCCTTATCTTGAGCGCATCGAGTATATGCGCAATCACTTGGGACTGAACATCAAGAAAACCGGCGCGGGCAGCGCGTATGGCGCCAGTTTGATTTGCCAGACGCTGGAGGATATGGGCATTGAGTTATGCACGCCAAAGGCAACGGGTGGCGTGAATTATAAAGTAGCGTTTACACGGAAAGACTTTATATATCAGCAAGCAAATGACTGCTTTATATGTCCAGTGGAAAAGAATTTGACACTGCGAAGCCTTGAGCGTGAGCACTACAACATCTGCCGAACTTACCGGGCTGACCGGAAGGACTGTGGTGCCTGTCCGATGTTAAGCCAATGTGTAGCGACAGCCACCGGAGCCGCTCCCTGCGAGTGAATATCTTTGAGAGTGCGGTCAAAAAACTGCGGGAACGGGATGGAACACCTCTGCACCGGCACGTTCTCAAGCTCCGGCAGATATGGTGCGAAGGCAGCTTTGCTGCCCAAAAGCCGCGCCACAATTTAAGATGTCTATATAGGCGTGGACTAGAGGCAGCGGAGGAACACTGCCTCTTATCCGCTATGGCATTAAATCTAAAACGCATGGTAAAGTGTCTCGGATAACGCCTAAGGGCGTTTTTTTTGTTATTTTCCAACTTTCTTATCTCCCCATTTCACCCTTAGACCGAATTTCTTGGGGCTTTGTCAACACCTCGAAATTGGCCCGAGGTTCTAACCAGACAGGTGCGGCCCCGGTGCCGCTCCCCACCCCTCTCCATTTCGGTTTCCCTGTCCACCTACAACCGAAATGGGAGTTTACTATGTCAAAAATCAATTTGCGGGAGTTTTACCCGTTCTATCATAACGATCTGTTTGTGGAGGTTCCCGACGAGGTGGCGGAGGCACTGGCCGAAGCCGAACGGCTGGAACGGAACTATATCCGCCGCGTGTACTGGAACAAAGCATATTTTTCACTGGACGCCGGGGACGGTATTGAGCATGAGGCGCTTTTTGTGGCATTGTCTCCCTGTGAGCTGTACGAGCGCAAGGTGACAGCCCATGAGCTCCGCGCAGCCCTTGCCGCCCTCCCGGAAATGCAGAGACACAGGGTTTACGCCCACTAAATACTCGGCATGAGCAAAAACGAGATTGCACGAGCCGAGGGAGTCCATGAAAAAACGGTTCGCACTTCGATTGAGCGCGGGCTTCGCAACATGGAAAATTTCTTAAAAAATCGTATCTGACACGGCCCGAATTTGACCGTTTATTCTCATGGCTTATGAAAGGGATATTTCCCTTGTGTAGCTTGACAACTTCATAAAAAGATACCCGGATACGAGGGGTGTGTGTGCCAAGTGACAGGCCCGCCATGACCTCTATTGCCAGAGAGTAGAGAGAGCGACAAGGCCCATGCCGCAGGTGGGCCGAGGCTGGCCTTGCCGGATAAAGCATACAAGCCTTAATACTTCCATAGCTGTCTTTCCTCCTGTTAATGGAGAAAGAGCCTTGCTGTCATCATTAAATAGAGGCATAATTTTATCAATAAGATCGATTCCTTGTAATTTGCCATATTAAGAGTTGCGAGATATCGCTATCAACTTAGTCTTATCATATAAAGAAGATGGAATGAGGGTGTTACTTGATAGTTAAAAAAATATTCCAAACAAGGGTTATAACTGCGGCAGTAAATCAATTATACAGACTTTACTAAAAAAATATAATACTACATTCCAAATGTCTTTGGCCAATTCTTCAATTCAAACCAAAAATTTAGTAAAAGCTATATTAGATGATATTACGGAGAAGCGACTAATAGATATAAAAGATGAAATTATATCTACACTAATAATGTAAGATAAAGATGACTGTGGCCGTGTAGAATATGCATATAATGCAAAGAACTACCGGACGATGGTGCGTGATGGGGTGGGGAATGAATCCCACTACATGTTTTACCCAAACTCCGGAAGGTTACCGAATTACCCGGGAATATGACACCCTGGACCGTCTGATATCAGAACGGGTCGAAGACCGCTTGAATGGAATTGACCGTACCGTTAGGGTGAACTATGACAAGGCTGGTAATATCACAAAGCTCATCCGTCAAGGTAAAGACGGGATGCCATGGGAGATTCGCTATAGTTATGATTTAATAGACCGTATTACACATGCCAATGATTATTTCGGCCCGATCTTCCAATACGAATATGATAAGAATGACCGCCTGTTGAAGGAGGCTTTAACTGGGGCCGAATTGGATCGGTCATATTCTTATACCTACGATTACCATGGAAACCTGGTAACGGAGACAGACAGTGAGGGAACCCTGCAGGAAAAGCACCTCTATCGGACAGACGGAAAGCTGATGCACAGCCAGTTTGCAGACGGAAATGAACTGGAATATTCCTATGGAATCAATGGGCTACAACAGGAAATCCGCACCGCCAGGAGCCAACGGGCAGACCGGGCGGCCCAGGTGTACACGTATGATGCGAGAGGCAGGATTACCGGAATCCAGGACGGAAACCAGAATCAGACAGGCTACCATATGGACCCCTGGGGACGGGTACATCAAATTGATACGGCAGAAGGTGGAGTGGAAAAGTATACCTATGATTATGCCGGACATGTCACCAGCACCACGGACGCCAACGGCGGCATCATCACCTACCGGTATAACAGCCAGGGAAAGGTCTGTGAGATCATAGACCAGGAGGGAAACAGCGAGACATTCCGGTACGATCGGGAAGGGCGCATGGTGTTCCATGTGGATCGGAACGGTAATCAGGCACGGACGACCTATAACGTGGACGGGAGACCTGTATTGGAGCGGGCCTGCGACCACATGGGAGAGAACGAAGTAAGCCGTTCCTGGGAGTATGATGGGATAGGGAACGTAAAAAAGGCGGTAGCCGGAGGATTCTGCTATACATATGAGTACCGGCTGGACGGGAAGCTGATTAAGAAATCATCATCTGGACGTACGCTTGTTTCCTGTACCTATCATGCGGATAAGAATTTGAAGAGTTTAACGGACGTATCCGGAAGACCATGTATTATGGCTATGACAGCCTGGGACGTTTGGAATGTATCTGTGATGATAATGGAGAAGAAATTGTCCGGTACAGCCATACTGCCGAAGGAAAGCTCAAAGAGATCCGCCATGGAAACGAGATGCACACTACCTATGAATATGATACGGATGACAATATCATTCGGCTTACACTTAAGAACCAGGAAGGCATTGTTTTCTCCGATTTCAGATATGAGTATGATTGGAATGGAAAACGGGTATTAAAATCGGGGAGCTGTATCCAGCCAGGTGAAGAAAACATAAAGGAACAAGTAATTCAATACCAGTATGATAGTATGGACCGGATGATTGAAGAGAAGTATGATGGAAAACCTGTTAAATATATCTATGACAGGTGTGGGAATCGTCTGGTAAAGGTGGATAGTGATGGCAAAGAGGAGTTTAATGGGCGATAGTCAGTATTCAGGTGCATTACCTACTGATAGTTGGGTATTAACTCAAGATGGTATGGGTGCACATTTATATGAAAGAGGTAATGTAGGTAATAGAAACACAATGGGGATATTCGGCATATTTACGAAGGGTTCATAGTAGGAATTGCTACTGGAACTCTGGGTACGTTTAATTTGGAAATTTATCAAGATATTAAACCAGATATTGAGAAGTTAAATCCAGATTATGCACTAAAACTCTGTTTGACCGTTACAGACAATACCGTGCATTTTAAAGATTTATATGTTCTATTAAGTTGGGAGAATGAGGATGAGTCGGAAATTAAAATAAGCTTAAACAATGGATACTATGAGGTTATTGTTTGTAGTTGGTTTCCGGAATCCGGAATTAGAGGAAAAGATCAGCAAATAAATTTATTTTAACAAATCTGCAACTCTTCCTCAATTACACTATGAAGGTGTTCCAGCTCTTTTATAATATAGACTCCAAGACTTAATTATGATCTGACCAGGAATCTAATACAGAACCTGGTTCCGTCCAAAGAAAAATATTGTGAGAACCTTTATCAAAAGATTACATTTTCCTATGACGGAAACAGGAACAAGGTAAAAGAACACAGGTTCAGCGGATACTGGGATAAAGATGGAAATCTGCTGCGTGAGGATGGAACTGGGTTATGTCTGACTTCGGACGCGGTCCCCAAGATAACCGTAATTCGGTGGCAGGATCTGATCCGCTGCAGCTTTTCGACAGCGGCTGACCCAGTTGTAAAAGGTACTCACTGCAATGCCGTTTTCACGGCATCAGTCAGCATCTGTCATGCCGCTCTGGCGGCATTCATTAATCAGCCTGATCTGTTCCGGCATTAGAACACGGGTTTTGCGAGTAACTGACATAACCTATCCTCCATAAATGTAGTGAAATAATCTAAATATCTTTCGACTACTATTATAAGTTAAACTGGAGGGTTATGAAATCCGGTGGAATATTTGGCGCTTACCAAAGAAACGCCAGAACCGACAATTGCCGGAACTGGCGTTTCATAATTAGGAACTTATTTTACAGCCCCCCGACATTCAGTATAGAACCTGTTTTTGTCTTGCCTTAATGACGGGGATTGTCAAGAATTTGAAAGCAGGCCTTCGTCAGTTCAGTCATGATAGAAACCTTATATTTACCTGAAAAAAAATTGAGAAGAGGGGATACAGCATTTTGAGGTACAACAATATATTTGGCAGGTAATCGGGTAAGAGCCAGCGCCATCACATCAGCCTGACAACGCAGGCAGGTACACAACCCAAAGCGCTCCATATAATCCAGTAGATTCTCCTTTACAGTAATCTCCATGACATTCACAAATTGATAATCTAGTTCTTTATCGGGCACAATCTTTTCGGAACTCTCTTCTTCCTGGGGAGAAGCTGGTGATTTGGGCTGGATTCCCATCAGGGTAACCTCTTGTTCTAGGGAAACCTTAATCGCATCGGCGATTGGATGATTGATGTCCTGGTCAGACTCAACGATACGTATTGCCGCTGGTGAAGCTGATGCCTGTGGAACGGTAATTTGTGAACCCGTTATTGGCTGGGGGGCAGACTGCAGGACTTCGGATGGTGAGGCAGCGGATTTCACTTGATTACCGTTTACCAGAAGGTTTAAGACATGATTGGTTTTATTCGTTTTTTTGGGCATGTCGTGTCTCCTCATTGTTATTTAAGTATAGTGAAAACTTCCTGGACAAAAGCGGTGTAGTCCTTGCCTGGATTGGAGCGAGGGGCATAAAACTGCACAGGTTTTCCATGAGCAGGGCATTCAGCTGTGGATACGCCATTCCGAATCCTGGTTGTAAATATCCTGGTATTAAATAGGGCAGATAAATCAGAGGCCATTTCCTCTACCTCTTTTGACAAATTCAATCGTGTTATGTTTCTTGTCATCAGAATTCCCAGTACCTTTAACCTGGGATTGAAGGATTCCTGAACAGCCTGTATGGTCTCACGAATCTTTATAACCCCGGAAAGGCTTAATATTTCAGCGAGCATGGGTATGATGATATAATCAGAGGCCACATAGCAGTTTACTGTTAGGATGTTAAGGGCTGGAGGGGTATCAATGATGATGTAATCATAGGAATCGATAACTGGCCCAAGGACATCCTTTAAATAAGCTTCACAGCCACCCTTGGCGAATTCCACTACCACACTTTCTAAAGAAATATCCGATGGAATCACATCTCCGTACTCTGTACTCTGGATTGCAGACTGAGCGGGACACTTTTTTGTAAGTACATCATAAAGTGTTACTGGTGAATCGCTTTCAAGCCCCAAGCAGAAACCTAAATCTCCCTGAGGATCTAAGTCAATGCTTAAGACTTTTTGTCCCAATGCAAAGAGTCCGGCAGACAAACTGGCAGCTGTAGTGGTTTTTCCAACCCCTCCCTTTTGGTTAGAAATAGATATAATTTTGGTCAAAACAATTTTCTCCAATCAATCTTCTTAATCATTATAGCATGTATGCCGATATAAAATATAGAAACGTTATCCTTGATATTAAGTATAAGATAAAATTTGACAAAAAACAATCTATTTCAGTAACTATGAGGAAAGAATATTCGTCATATGGATGGAAAGATATGGGAGGAGAGGTACTATGGCATCAATAGGAAGCTTATCATCTGCAACCAGTGCAAACTTATATGGTGCGACCATCCGAGGTATATCAGGGCTCGCCAGTGGGATGGATACAGATACCATGATTGAGCAGATGACCACGGGAACAAGAAATAAAATATCACAGCAGTTTCAGGAACGTCAGAAACTTCAGTGGAAGATGGAGGCTTACAGGAATATTAGTTCCCAGCTGATAGACTTTAACAGCAAGTATTTACGGCTTACAGCAACCAATAGTCTGTACCGTGCAAGCACCTTTGACCGGAGCATCATTACCTCCCAAGGGAGTAATGCCTCCAAGGTAAAGGTATCCGGTTCCTCTGCTGTACTGGATGGACTTAAGGTAACCAGTGTGAAAAAACTGGCAACTACAGCTGGACTGACGGCAAAGGAGAATGCCAGCGTTGGTAAGTTGACTAGCGGGGAAATTGATTTGGAGGGTAAAGTCCAGATCCAGAAGCTAGCAGATTCTTCATTGTATTTTTCTTATGGCAAACAGTCTTATTCCGTATTTTTAAGCGCATCAGCTGACTACACGAATCCAATAGAAACAGCAAGACTTATTAATGCGGCTTTGGACCAGGTGGAGACATCAGATAATGGGAAGCTGGGAGATAAAGTGGAGTTGTCTTATGAAGATGGTAAATTCAAATTCAAGGACAAACAGGCCAATCATGACAATATGGTGAGCCTTACTGGCGGCAGTGATGGAGTTATGGAAGCACTTGGTTTCAACGATGTCGATTTGAAAGACGATAACAACATCGGCTCTACTGGTGTGCTGGAGGGCAAGGAAAGAACAGCAACGGATTTGGTTTCAGAGATTGCTATCACTGATTTTATGGGTGGAAAGGAGATGTATTTCTCTTTAGACGGTGTATCTAAGACCATAAAGCTGCCTGATGCAGTGGAGCTTCAGAACATGACCATGAAAGATTTGGCTGTCCATATGCAAGAGGCAATGGATAAGAATTTTGGCAAGGGAAAAGTGACGGTTGAGGGGATGAATTCCAAAAAGGGAAGTCTGACCTTTGAAACAACACATGCATCCTCCGTCTTCAGTGTGACGGGCGGTACGAGGGGGATGTTAGGTTCCAGCGGCGCCATGAAGATGACGGCAGGGGATTCTAACCGTTTGAATCTGAATCTGGGAATTGAGGACAGTGGGATTCTTAAAAATGGAACAAGGGACAGCCTGGATAAATATACGTTTTCACCTCTAACAGGCGGCCATGATGAAGAATTATATTTGGAGATTAATGGAACGGTTATTAAAGGGCTGACATCGAAGAGCAGTATCCGGGATATCGTCCAGGCTGTAAATGATTCCGATGCCGGTGTCAAAGTCACATACTTGTCAATTGCAGACAGGTTCACCATTACCGCCACAACAAGCGGCAGTGGAGGTGTGGTTGGTTTTGAGAAAGAGGCAGAGGTGGAGGCAAAGATACCAGATACATCCAGCCCTGGTGTGATGATTCCGGGGAAAAAGAAAGTCCAGAATTTTGCGAATGTTTTGTTTGCTGGCTGCGATGGCATAGCCCAGACAGGGCAGGATGCAGAGTTTACGGTCAGGTATGACGGCTCGGATGAGGATGTGACGGTGATAAGACCAGGCAATTCCTTTGTGTTTGAGGGGGCGTCTTTTACCCTTAATGATGTATTCAATGTGGATCCTGCTTCTAAATCTGAACCGGTCACATTTTCCTGTAAAGTGGATTCTGAGAGTATATCCAAGAAGGTTTCTGAGATGGTAGAGGATTATAATAAAATGGTAGATGAGATTGCCAAGCAGGTCGGTTCCAGACCAAACAGGAAATATCAGCCGCTGACAGATGAAGCCAAGGCAAAAATGACGGAATTCGAAATTAAAAATTATGAGGATAAGGCTAAGGAAGGATTGCTGTTTGGTGATACCCTTCTGCGGGGACTGTCCGATAAACTGCGCTTTGTGTTCAGTGGTGTGGCTAATGGGCAGACCCTGGAGAATATGGGGCTGACGATATCAGGTAGCTATTCAGAAAATGGTAAAATTTCATTTGACGAGACGAAATTTAAGGAAGCCCTGGAACGGAATTCTGAGCAGGTACAGCGCCTGTTTACAGGTACAGTGGATGGAAAGGGACAGGATGGCTTTATGGCAAGGATGACCGGGGTATTTAACATATATGCCAGGACTGATGGACTCACCAAAGGAAGTCTGATTTCCAGGGCAGGAAGCACCTCCGCTGCAACCTCCCTGCTAAATAATGAAATTCAGAAACAGATGGACGAGATAGATAAACGAATAGATAGCCTGACTGAAAAACTCCAGAATGAAATTGACCGCTATAGTTCGCAGTTTACCCGTATGGAACAGCTTATCGCCCAAATGAATAGTCAAAGCAATATGTTTAGTTCTTTTGGGGGCTAATGAATAGGTTGTGCCGGAATAGGAGAGAAAAGAAATATGAATGCGTCAGGTTATCAAGCGTATAAAAACCAGTCTATATTTACTATGACACAGGGAGAACTTCTATTGACCCTATATGATGAGTTGGTAAAGCGGTTGCTTCAGGCGGATTTGGCTCTGAGAAATCAGGATTATGGGATTTTTGAACATTCAATCGGAAGAAGCGCGGAAATTGTAGATTATCTTAACTCCACTCTGGATAATCGATACCAGATTAGTGGACAATTAAGCAGAATGTATGATTTTTTTAAATTTTACCTTGCCAGGATTGAAGCAGGGAGGGATGATGAAAAAATCATAGAGCTTATAGAACTTGTAAAAGAACTGCGGACTGCATTTTATGAGGCAAACAAGAAAGCGGGGATTTAGTGACTGGGGCATACATTGATGAAATTATTAAACAGTATCAGAAACAGTATAGAATTATGACGGAGATTGAACATCTTACTGGGGAACTGGAATCCGCCATTCAGGCCAATGACCATGTTTCTATTCAATTGGTTTTAGAGATGCGCCAGCAGGCGATTCATGAAATGGAGGCTTGCCGGAGGGCTGTTATTATTCTGATAGACAGTATACCTGTTGAACAGAGTGGGCATATAAAAGGCCTTTTGAATAAAGCGGATGATGATATTCCAGGAAATGAGCAGGAAGAATTACTTAGAGAGAAAAGTTATAAGGTTTATGAAATCGTTAGACATGTCATTGAAATGGATCGCAAGCTCAGTCTGAAAACAGCTGGGAAAGATTCTTTTTATTACACGTAAGAGAAAAGGAGATAATAGGAAGATGCAGGCTAAATATAAGATAACTAAAGATTTGGAGACGGGAAACCAGTTAATTGACACCCAGCACGTCCAATTGTTTGATGCAGTTAATAATCTTTTAGATGCTTGTTCCCAAGGGAAAGGGAGGGAACGGGTGGTTTCCACGGTAAACTTTCTGGAGAATTACGTCAGGAAGCATTTTAACGATGAAGAGGGCCTTCAGGTACGATATCATTATCCTGGGTATGAAGGGCACCGCCAATTCCATGAGAGATATAAAAACGAGCTTTCTTTGCTGATTAGGAAGATTTCCCAAGATGGGGCTGATATGCGAGCGATAACTCAACTGAACCAAGAGATAGCGGTATTGATTTCCCATATCAGGTTAGAAGATAAAAGGCTTGCGGAGTTTATTCGCAATTCTAAATAACTTCATTTCGTAAAGTAAAAATAAACACCCGATGTTAAGGGGATTGGCTGATTTTGACGGACACAAGGTATCTTATGAGTTCTATCCTGAATTCGGCGATCGTATTGTGAAAGGATTACATGGGGCTGAGGAAGGCCATCCCCTGACATTTCGTGTTGAGAATCAGATAGGATATGTGGCTGATAGTATCTATGTGAATGGAGCCGCCTTTGAGGCTGATTACGTGACAGAGAATGGCGATGGGCCCCATACTGCCTGGTATTCTGTTCCGGAGATTTATGAGGAGCAGAAAGTCGGGGGCTATATAACAAAGACAAACATACAGCCCGCGGTCGTGTTGGAACCTATCCATATGGAAGATAGCGTTATCATTTATATCAGTGCTGAGGAGGGCGCGCTTTCAAAGATAGGTGACTGTGTAAGACCGCATCGTTACGGGGGGCAGAGGATGCGGCTAAGGAGAACGTTTAGGCGGATAGGGAACAGAAAGAATTAGTGGCATCTTTTTGCTATAATATTGACCTGATGATGGGTAAGAACAAATTGATTAGCGGTGTCCCGATTGAAAAGATGAGCAGGGAAGCGGACTCTGTGGAAGTAATGTATGTTGCAACTACTAAAGAGGATGAAAACCAGGCGGATGTCTCAGGATGTTGTTGAGGATGGTAAATGCAAAAAGTGATATGGAAGATGCGAATTATACAAAAGAACAATAAGACTCACTAATAGAGCCACTGATAGTATTGCGTAAAAATGCTCCCAAACCAACCGTCAGAAGCGTTGCCTGTGATTATGAATCAGATTAGGTAGTTCTCTATATATTCCCGTTTATTTCAATTTTTACAGACACAATGGGGTTTGCAGTTCTGATGCACCTGGTTTATTGTTCCGAAATAATCCGAACCCGTATGTCCCTGTATTTTTGTGGCAGCCCCCTGTTATCTCGCATAAGCAATGGGACTTTAGCTGAGTCGGTAAGCTTGAGTTCGGGAGGATGGCTATACTGACAGGCCATTACTTTACTGAACAATAGAGTGGGATTGCTTGAAGGCAATAAGGTAGATATGCTAGAAATTCAATGTGGTTTGGTCATTGAGGATATTTTTGTATAACAAGCAATCCACAAGAATAATGGAATATATTCTCAAAAGGTCTATCAATTACATACATATTACGGACAAAAAAAGGACAGTACATGAAGAGGAACATATTAGTAATTAGCAGAGAAAATTGTATTGGACATATGCTTGAAGATAACTTTATGGACTCCTTAACTACAGTATTAAGTGTCCGAACATCAACTCGTGCAATGGAAATGATTATGCAGGAAACATATAGTTTGATTATACTTGATGTTTTAATACAAGATATGGATGGGAGTGTGTTGTTGCAAATCATCCGTAAGCTGAGTCACGCGCCTTTATTGGTTTTGACAAAACAGCTTAAAATTCAAGACAGAATCAAAATATTAAATTTGGGAGCAGATGACTGTCTAGTCTGGCCTGCGGATACAGATGAGCTAATTGTAAGGATGGAAGTCTGCATGAAAAGAGGGGCAGAACGGTTACATTTAAAACCTGTGCTTCATAAAAACATTGGATTACTTATTAATCCATGCAAACGAACGGTAGAGATAAAAAGCAGGGAAATTGTTCTTACAAAACGAGAATTTGACATTCTTCTCCTTTTGGTGAGTAATCCCGGTGTGGTCTTTTCTAAAGAACAGATATACGCCGCAATTTGGAACGGTAAATTTGTAAAAGATGGTAGTAACATCATGAGCTATATTGGACGGCTGCGCAAGAAAATAGGGCTGGAGGCAGGTAAGAACATTCAAACAGTATGGGGAATTGGATATCGGTTTGCTGAAGGAGACAAAGAAGCCGATTTGACAGTTTAAAAAACACAATATCAACTATATGTGGTATAAAAAAGATTGACTTATGCTGTATAATGTTATAGACTTATGATGAAATTGATTTTGTGTGATTGAATAACACATTAAGTTTTGTTTCGGAAGATATCCGGAAGTCAATTTTTATACCAGGAATAATTGGGGGCAGGAATAAACAGGATTTCTGTGCCTTTTTAGGGAGAAAATCCTAATTGATTTTTGACTATCTTCTTAAATCTTCTCATTAGCCGATAAAGCCTTATTCTGTGGGCTTTATCGGCATTTTGCTTTTCGGGAGATGTTCTTAAAACCTCTCAAATCCCCTTGTGTTTCCACTCTCAAAAGTAGTAAAAGAGTAGTAATCCGCTGCCCTGCGCCTATGCTGCGACACGCTCCATTTCCGCCTTTGCCGACGCAAACGTGGCGTGTGCGTAATAGTTCAGCGTCATGGTGATACTCGCGTGTCCCATGATGTACTGCAAGGCTTTCGGGTTTATCCCGGCATTTGCCAAGTTGGTACAGAACGTATGACGCAAGCTGTGGGGCGTGGTGTTCGGCGGTATCGCTTCCGCTTCCGGGCGGCTCTTGTTGTACTTCTTCACAAGCCCCCGAAGTATGCCCGCGAAGTTCGCCGCCGTCTGTGGCTTACCTTTGCCGTTTCGGAAAAGGAAGCCGCTGCGCCCGCCCACGATAAAGGGCTGTGCGCTCCTGCGCCGTTCCTGTACCCGCTGAAATGCCTGGTACACAGTTTCGCTCATGGGGATTTGACGTATTCCGCTGTCTGTCTTTGGCTCGGTGATGTAGTACCCGATTTCCTTATCCTGCAAAAGCTGATGATCGACATTGACCGTCCTGTTTTCAAAATCAAGGTCGCTGTCTGTCAGGCCGCACAGTTCCGAAATGCGAAGCCCCGTCCCAAGCAGTATCACAAGTTCATCATAATACTTCTGATAAACCGGGTCGCCCTGCATATAGGACAGTAAACTTGCCTCCTGCGCCGGGGTCAAAGGGGTTTTCGGCTCGGTATCATCTTCAAGGACAGTGTTCAGCTTGAAGTCAAAGGGATTTTTCCTGATACAATCGTCCTGTATCGCCGTATGGAACGCGGCGCACAGGGAACGCCTGTCATTGTTGATGGTCTTAAAGGCGATACCCTTATCCCTCATTCGCAACGCCCATTCTTTCGCGTCGGACATTTTCACGCTGTCAATGCTGTACGCGCCCAACCTGTCCTGCTCCAGAATGTTCATCAGCCGCTTGCGCCCTTTGACGGTATTCTGCTTCACATTTCCCCGGTGGCGGGTGTATTTGGCGTAAAGCTCACAGACGGTCATTTTCTTGCCGATACTGTCTATCCCGTCATACAGGTCTTTTTGGATTTCCTCGATCTTCTCCCGCAACGATAAATCATCACGCTTGCCCGCCGGGGTCTTGTCGGTGGGTACTAACTTCCACGCATAAACAAACTTCGGGTTTCCTTTCGGGTCCATATATTTGTACGCATATCTCCCGTCTTTTCTTTGGCTCTCTCCGGACCGCAACACTCTATTCTTGCTGTCCCGTCTTTTATTTGACATTTCGCCATGCTCCTTTCCATGACGGAAAGAACCTTGATATGCCTTGCGATCATGATACCACATCGGGGCAAGGCGCTCAAGGCCGTTTTCACTAAATTACTTCCAATTTCGTTTGATCTGAATACGGCTGCTGTTTTTCATTTTCGTATCTATCACAGGCGGCGCGGGCTTTCCGCGTTTCCATAAGGGTTTGGGACTATCCCAAGGGTCTGCCCCAACAGGCGTTAGCCTGTGAGGGTACAAGCAAAATCCACGCCGGACGGAGACGGGCGCGGCGGGGATTGGTCGCAAATGGGTACTCATTTGCTGTGCTTGCTATCAAAACCACACGCGCTCCCGCCCCGCTGAAAGCCATTTCCCTATGGGTGTAAACAGGCAGTAAAAAAAGACGGAAAAAATTCCGTCCAAAACAGCGAAACCGCTTGCGAACAGGCGGCTTCGTATAGTATAATCTGTTGTATATAAAGTTTTTGATTTTTCCCGCAAATAGGGGGTTGACAAATGATATTCAAACGCGATAAACTCACGACATACATACATACATACATACATACATACATACATACATACATACATACATACATACATACATACAGACAGACAGACATACAGAGGATAACTCTGTCCTTTTGTGCTGTTCTCATATCGTATATTTGAGCGCATTTTGCTCATGGCATTGCCATGGGCGGGATGCGCCTTTTCACTCCCCTATGATGAAGATGAGGGACAAGGTAAAAGACTGTACTTACCAACAAACAAGGAGGGGCGGGTATGATTAAATGGAGTGACAATTACATCATGGGTATAGAGGCGTTTGACAATGACCATAGGCGGCTATTCCAGCTTTCGGATCAGATTTTGAATCATCTGCAAGAACGAGGAGATGATTCCAGAAATCGTTTATTCCTTGTTCGGGAAACCTTGACTTACATTAGCAGTTACTTCGACCGCCATGCCAAGCATGAGGAGGCATATATGCGCGAAATCGGCTATGAAGGATATGCGTTGCATAAGGCGCTGCATGACGAATTCAAAAATGTACAGATGATGAAGTATCAGAAAATTGTTGAGCGTGGCGAGTGTAGCAAAGATGAAATGTTGGATTTTATCGGCACTGGAGTAGGATGGCTTTTGGAACATATCGTGACAGCCGACATGGCGATTGTTGGAAAAGGAATCATGTCACATGCCAAGCAGCTTAGTGTTTCTGAAGATACTCTGGAACAGGCAATCAATTTCCTACTTACATCATCTCTAAATATTGAGGCAAATGTAAAAGTTTTAAGCAGGAACTATCAGGGAGAGTTTTTTGGTAAAGCCATACATCGAAAGATAATTTATAGTTCGAATTTCCGCGAGGTTACAATTATTTCAGGAATAGAAAAGAATTTTCTGCTTAACGTTGCTAAAATGATGTATGGCTCTGAAATGGGTGACGAGACGGAGTTGGTGCTATCTTCACTACAAGCATTTGACACACACTTCTGGCTATCGATAGGCAGACGGTTTGTGGGTAACGAAATAGAGATTACTGTAAAAGAGAGCAGTCTCGTTGTTTCCAGCGATATTTCAGAAGAACTGCAAAAACTGAAACCAAAGACCTCGTTACTGTTTACTTCTGACTTGGGGAAATTATTTATGGCCAGTGATTATTGAGGATTCCGCAGCAGTGGCGGCATTGCCATCTGGCACAGGACTTCTACTTTTCCAAGCCCCTGCCAGTTGTGGATTTTTACAAGGCGTACAAAGACGGACAAGCACATTTGGGGCTTGCCCGTCTTGTCTGCCACGAAGCAAAACAGGCGGCGGCTGTCATAGGGCGGCGCATTTGCGCCGTTCATTTTACCCTTGACTACTGCTGCCTGTTTTGTTATCCTCCGTATTACCGTCAAGCCCTCATTCTGTGTGGACATTTAGACTGCCGTTTTTGAGGGTTTGAATATAAACTATCGCCCTCGTCGTTTTCACGTTCTGGAAGCCGCATAAACACAGACTTTTTTTGCCCCTAAATGTCCACGCTGTACCCTTGTTTGGGGATAAAAAAGCGGCGTTCCGTGTTCTCCGTCGAGAGAGCAGGGAACGCCATTCGGTTGCCTCTACTTGTCGTGGTTCATTTTCTGTCTTTCTGGATATTCACAAGCGGTTAGACGGTCATATCAAAGTTCTTTCCGTAGTAGTAAATTGGTAGTAGATTTAAGTTGTTTATCTTGTGAAAATGCCCGTATTATAAGGATTTCTTGCGATAATCAAAAGTTTTATTATAAAAATTCAGAGAGGAGGTTCTAATTCATGATGTAAAACGCTACAGAGACAAGATAAAAAAGTGGTAAGAAACCGCGCAGGAATGACACCGGATTGTTTAAATCTGGGTGTCTTTTTTATTTATTTTGGCTCTTTGTCAATAGTTGGGGTGGGATTTGTTAAAATCCCGCCCCAATTCTATGAAAAGGGCCCTTTTTATGTTTAGTTCCAGGTTTTACTGATTTTGGGCATGCCAAATAAGCCTCC
>Ga0129317_1000860_pt1 | contig 26849 bp, 34 predicted proteins | sample Cm1ome_FD_94430 | JGI IMG/M metagenome (GOLD analysis project Ga0129317, IMG submission 94430) | Eastern black-and-white colobus group fecal microbial communities from Wisconsin, USA - Cm1105 metagenome | ecosystem: Host-associated > Mammals > Digestive system > Large intestine > Fecal | place... | reverse complement strand
ATCTGGATGATTATCTGCCTTGGAATCCTCTTGTAAAAGAATTCTGTCGATAACCGTTGACCTTTTAGTATAAAAGGCTGACGGTTATTTTTCTATACACTGTTTTATTTGACGCTTACAAAACACTCTCCAGGAACCCCCTGATTTGGGGTAAAAGTTCCCCCATCTGTTAACTAAAATGGGGTCAAAAACGCTGGTTCCCCCATCGTTAACTACTAAAAACAGGGTCAAAACACGCCAAATCCTTTCAAATCAGGACAAACAGTATCAGCGATTTTGGGCATAAGAAAACCCCGGAAAACCTTGATTTTCCGGGGTTTTTGAACCATTTTGATATAGTCTGAGCAGTCGATTATCGTTTGCTGAACTGCGGAGCGCGACGAGCTGCTTTGAGACCGTACTGGAAAGGTCTCTGTCGCAATTTTCCCTGTATTTTCAAGGGTTTTCGCGCCTTCCCTCAAAAGTTGCCCCACTTATTAACAGTAAAACGGGGGCACTCAGCTCCAAGATAACCAATATATCCTAACAGGGCATATAAGCCATCTTCAATTCTCATTGTACTGATTGAACGCAGCATTCACTACATTTGAAAGCTGTTCAGGCTTATTATACTTGACTTTTGCATAGATGTCCATAGTTGTTTTGCTGTTCTCATGCCCTGCAAGATACTGAACCGTCTTTGGATCGACCCCTGCATAAAGGAGATTCGTAATATAAGTGTGTCTCAGCAGATGTGGCGTCACCTCAAAATTCAAGCTGTACACAATCTTAGGATTGTTCTTCTGATGCGTGCCCAGGTTTGGGTTGACCGTATATTTGATGCTCTCTCCATTCACATATTTATAGTAGGTTCTCTCTTTTGTGGAGCGGACAACTACATATTGCCAAACCCTTTTGAATTGTGAATAGGAAAGAGGCTCGCCCTTGCTGTCGGCAATCACATAATCAGAAATGGATTCCTCCTTAACCTTTTTCAACCAATCTGTCAGGCACTTCGGAATCGGAACATCCCGTCTTGCTGCCTTTGTTTTAAGTACGGTAGAGATTACTGGGCGATTATGCTCGGCGCGCCATGCCCGCTGCACGGAGATATATGGCGTTGGCACATCCAGAAACACACAGTCCCATTGCAGTGCCAATATCTCCTCCCGGCGCAAGCCAGAATACAAACCAATCATAATGAAAGTGTACGGTGGTAATCCTTTTGTCGTTTCCAAGAGCAGCTTCGCCTGTTCATCGGACAAGGCATCCTTATCCTTTGCCGGTTTACCACCTTTTCCGGAAATACCGGCTGATGGATTGTATTCAAGAAGCTGGCTGCGCTCTGCGGAGTAAAAAATGCATTTGAACAGCATATTCACTGAATTGTACAGTGATGCAGATTTCTTAGATACCGGGATAAGTGCCAGATGAATATCTTCCGGGGTCACATCTGCCATATACATGTTTCCCAATGGCTTGACTATGTAATTGTTCATCCTGGAAGTGTAACCCTTCAGAGTTGCTGCCGAAACCTTTGCAGACTGCATCAGCAACCATTTCTCGCAATACTCTGCCACTGTCGGATTCTTTCTGCGAAAAATTGCATCCTCTACCATGCGACGGGCAACTTGCTCCTTTTCGTAAAGCTCCTCACAAGTTTCTGCGTATAAATCAACTCTTTTTCCATCGGCATCCGTAATCCGCGTCCTGTAATACTGAATCCCTTTACGTCTAACAGTTCCGTATTGGGGAATGGTCTCTTTTTTCTTAGCCATAATGTAACCTCGCTTTCTTCTTGTGGCCATCTATCTGTGACACACTCTTTTTATCAGAAAAGCGGCAATTCCTCAATGATGTCGATTGAGCATATGAAAAGGGCGGGGATTTGTCTCCTCGCCCTCATAATCTGTATTCTATCAAACTACTTCCCACTGGGAAAACGCACCGCTTAAAGCCCCTACAAGTTCATCCGGTTTATTGTATTTAACCTTTGCGTAGATGTCCATTGTAATCTGGCTGTTCTCGTGACCGGCCAGATATTGCACTGTTTTTGGATCAACGGATGCATGAATCAAATTTGTGATATATGTATGCCGAAGTTGATGTGGGGTCACATCAAAATCCAGGCTATACACTACCTTGCCATTATGCGCCGCCTTTTCTCCAAGAACAGGTGTAATAACATGTTTTACCCGCTTTCCGTTTTCATATCTGTAATATGACCGTTCCTTCGCCGTTCTGGTCACAATATACTGCCAGAGCCGCTTAAACTGCGTGTAGGACAGCGGATCACCGTCACTATTTGCAACAACATAATCTGATGTAGAATTGGCTTTCGCCTCTTTCAGACAATCGGCCAGACAAATAGGCAACGGTATATTTCTCTCAGCAGCCTTTGTTTTTAACTCCGTAAGGATAACCGGTCGATTATTCTCTGTATGCCATGCCCTCCGGACAGTTAAGTATGGAGCATCTGTATCTAAATACACAGAATCCCATTGCAGTGCAAGAATTTCTTCTCGACGTAAGCCGGCATATAAACCCAGCATAACGAAAACATATGGCGGCAGATCTCGTACCGCATCAAGAAGCCGTTCCGCCTGTTCATCTGTCAGTGCCAGCTTATCTTTTTGAGGAATACCTCCACCTTTTGCTGTCAAATGGATGGTTGGATTTTCCTGAATGATATGACTTTCCTGCGCAGTCCGAAAAATCGACTTATAGAGCAGGACAATCGACTTATAGACTGATGCCGATTTTTTTGAAACAGGCACCAACGCTACCTGTATATCATCCGGAGTCACATCAGCCATGTGCATGTGTCCTAACTCCTTAATAATGTGCCGCCTTACCTTTGATGTATAATCGGTAAGTGTAGTCGCCCGAACATGAACCGACTGCATCATCAACCACTTTTCGCAGTATTCTTCTACCGTAGGGGACTTGCGGCGAAAGGCTGCACTATCGTTCTGTTCTAATGCCTCCATTTCCTTATCATATAATTCCTCTCGTGTTTTGGCATACAGTGCAATCTGTTTCCCCTCTGAGTTTTCTACAAAGGTTCTGTAATACCTGATTCCGTGAATTTCAACTGTTCCGTATCGTGGGATTCGTGTTCTTTTTGTAGCCATTTTTGCCACCTCCATCATAGTGTCTTTGTTTTTGCTGTGCCCTTATTTTCGCAGGCAACTGGTAAAATCACAAGGATGTCGATTTACCGGTGACCGCTGCTGCGCCGCTTTCGATAGGTGGCATTATTCTCTTTCGGCTTCGCACGGTGAGTCGATCTTGCAATATATTCCTGAAGTCCAAGCTCCGTAAAATATACGCAGCCATTATTCACATACTGCACATAAGCGATCAGTCCCTCTGTCCGCGCAGCATCGAGCGTGGCAAGGCTGATTCCAAGGATTTCAGCTGCTTCTTTGCGGGTAATCAGCTTTTCCATAGGCTGCTCCTTTCTGCGCCGATCATGGCGCTTCCATTTCTTCCGGAATATAAAGGCCCAGGCTGATTTCCAAACATTCGGCAAGCTCATCCATTTCCTGTCGATTGACCTTGCCCAGATATTTCCGGATACGTCGTTTATCTATCGTTTTAATCTGCTCCAGCATGACCGTGGCCGGGCGCTCCAGCCCATTTACATGCTCCAACAGATAATGTGTCGGCTGGTTCGGTTTCTTGTTTATGCGCGACGTCAGCGGCGCAACAATCAATGTGGGGCAGAAAAAATTGCCAACATTATTCTGTAAAACAAGAACAGGACGAACACCGCCCTGTTCCGATCCAAAGATAGGATTCAAATCTGCGAGGTATATGTCCCCGCGCCGGTAGCTCCAATTCTCACGCATTGGCATCACCTCCAGATAGTTTTATGTACGCCTCCTATTTTTCCTCGAACCCCGGAGACAGGGAAATCATCAGGCGGCAGTCTGCGAAGCTGCCTCATAGGAGTCTAACCTCCCCGCCTTCTTTGTGGCCGGGCCGCGAATTACGGAAGTATCATGATCCCTTGCGCGCTGTCATCGCCGCACCGGCTGCAAACCGGCTATTCAGCAAAGATGAATCGCTCTCCGGGCAAGTGAAACGTCATGCAAACAAACAATCGTCAATGGGTGGTTTTGTGATGTCCGCTTTCAGCTTACTCAGGTCATGGCGCTCTTTCTGACGGGCTTATGCTTTCGGCAAACACGCAGGAACGTACCTGATGAATGATTTATGCAGTTGTCAAAATTCAAATCTACAGCTTTATGCTGTACTTTAATTTTACGGAAGTATGGGCTGTCTTTTTAGAGACAGATCAGCACATTCCCGTGACAGTCTGACACATGCACAATCAGAGATTTTCCTTAAATTCTTCCAGGTGCTCGATCAGCGTTTCGATGTTTTTCTTCAAACGCATCTCATCCGGTGTTTTCATTTTGCCAACCAAAAGATAATCCAAAGAAACGTCAAACAGTGCTGACAGCTGAACATAGATTTCTATGGACAGCCCACGTTTTCCGGCTTCTGCTCTGCTCAGAAGGCTTCTGTCCATATTGAGCGCATCAGCCAGGCGCTCCTGTGTATAACCATGCTGCACCCGCAGCTTTGCAATGCGGTGGCCGCAATCTTCCATGTTGTATAACATTGTCATTTCCTCCGTGAATCGAAAAATTAGAAAGGTTCGGTTCATGGAGCCGGGAGGATTTCGACAATGCGGTGGCCTCTTAAAAAAAGGTACAAAAATACCCAGGGCATCAAAGCTCTGGGTGGAGGAAGATAATTTATGCTCGACAAAGTGACCGGCGATTGTTTTCTGAGTGGAGGTGTTTCCAAAACACACGCTCAAAAATTGAATCCGGTCTATTCGCCACAACATAAAAGAACCCCCTGGGAACATGACTACCGACTGTCAAAGTCGATAATTCCATGCTACCAGGGGGCTATCTCAGTTGATTCTCTGGCAAATCACCAGAAAAGTTTTGTTTTACATACTTTTTGCCTTTTCCTAATCTCAAATCATTCTAAATTGTATCGCTAATCATTCACCTGCGTATCGCTGGGCAATCGCTGAAAGTATTTTTTGCATTTCCAGGAAACGCCCTTGATATTATTCACCCAGATGAATATAATAATAGACAGACAGGAGGGCTTTTCTATGGTTTTTATTACGACAACACAAGCAGGAGAAAAATGGTCATTGTCCAGCCGACGAGTGGCCATATTATGTGCCGAGGGAAGAATCCCCGGTGTTCAAAAAGCCGGAAATACATGGTTGATCCCGGAAGATGCCGAGCGCCCTTCCGATGCGCGAATTAAAAGCGGAAAATATATCAAACGCGAGGTGAGAGACAATGCCTGAAAATCAAAACATAGAGTGGAAAGCGAAATGGAAAGATGACTATTTGGAGTGGATCTGCGGTTTTGCCAACGCACAAGGCGGCAAAATCTATATTGGCTGCGATGATAATGGGCATGTTCTCGGACTTCCCAACATCCGCAAGCTGCTGGAGGACATTCCCAACAAAATCCGAAATGCTATGAGTATCGTAGTCGATGTCAATCAGCTGGAACAGGATGGCAAGGAATATCTTGAAATCATTGTCCCTCCATATCCCGTTGCCATCAACTGTAAAGGTGTCTATTATTATAGAAGCGGAAGCACCATGCAGACCCTCTCCGGCCCGGAGCTGGAAAGTTTCATTCTTCGTAAGCGCGGCGCTTCATGGGACAATATGCCTTTACCGGGATTTACTCTGGATGATATTGACGATGAGTTGGTAAAGAAATTCAAGACGCTTGCGGCCAAGAAAGGCCGAATTAATCAAAGCGTCCTGGATGAAGATAAGGCAGATTTGATGGAAAAACTGCGCCTGACCAATGCAGGATATTATACCAACGCGGCCATGCTGTTATTCAGCAAAGACCCTGACCGCTGGCAGCTGGGCGCTTATACAAAGATTGGCTTCTTTGAGAATGATGCCGATCTCCGTTATCAAGATGAAATCCACGGTTCCTTACTGGAACAGATTGACAAAATCATTGAAGTCATTCATCTGAAATATATGAAAGCGAAGATCACCTATGAAGGGATGCAGCGCATCGAGCGCTACTTCGTCCCGGATGCTGCCCTGCGTGAAGCACTCCTAAATGCCCTGTGCCACAAGCAATATGAATCTTGTGTTCCTATCCAGATTAGCGTGTATGAGGATAAGCTGTATATTGCAAACTGCGGCAGACTTCCAGACAACTGGACAGCAGACAGTCTGATGTCCAAGCACGCATCTCGCCCTTACAATACGGCGATTGCAAATGTGTATTATCTGGCCGGATTTATTGAGAGCTGGGGACGCGGCATCGAAAAAATCTGCCAGGCTTGCGAAGAAGATGGCAGCCCGCTTCCGGAATACACAGTTCATCCCGGCGATATTATGATTCAGTTCACAGCTTCTCCGGATCGACTGATCCGCTCTGTAACCCCAAAGGTGTCAGAGAGGGTGTCAGAGAAGGTGTCAGAGAAAGAGCAAGCGGTGTTAGATCTTATCGCTGAAGATCCCGCCTATACTTCTAAAGTCATGGCCGAAAAATTATCTATCAGCCGAAAAACAGTTACAGTTCGCCTAAATTCCTTGAAAGCCAAAGGAATTATTCAGCGAATCGGTTCAGATACAAAGGGCCACTGGGAAATCTTGTAATACCACATAAACGTGGCAAAATTTCATTGTAAATGTACAGGCGGACAACCACTTCCAACTCGGAAAGGTTATCCGCCTGTTTCTATCATTCCCTATCTTCCAGGATGGCTTGCAGTTCTTTCAGCTCGCTTTCATCCAGATACGGCTTAATTTTGTGTATGTAACTTTTCATACCGGAACTTCCGGATTTTTTCATCATTCGAATCCGATAGAGCATCAGCTCTGTCTCCAGAGGATTATTTCTCATTGCGTTTGAAATAATATGGAGCGCCTTTCCGTAATCCTGCCTGTTCATGTAAATAGAAGCACATTCTTTGGTTACATCCAGGAATGTACACTCCAATTCGGATTGCTCTATCACCAAGCGAACATCATTACAGATGGCCGGGGGAAGGGGATTCACATATAGGGATAGAGCTTCCTCACCCAACCTTAGCTTTTCCGATTCATCTTCCGCAGTTTTCATTGCCGCAGCAAATTGTTGGAACCGATCCACATCCGTTTCCACCTGATATTTGGGATTCAAATAGTATCTTCCGCGATCTGTGCATATCAATTCATGCAAGCCAATAATATCAAGGCAGTTCCGCACCTTATACAGCGCATTGGTAACTACAGCTGCCGGATTATCGGATTCCTTTGTTGTACTGACAATATCATAAATATCTTCCATACTAAGCTGCTTGCCAGGATTCAAGAGCATCATCGCAAATAGAGCATGTCCCTGAATGGAAAACGGGTTCGACTGAAGAACTCCACCTCGTGCTGCAATTCTCAAATCCCCCAGCAAGTGTACATGCACGATATTTTCCGGATATTTTGACACATCCAACAAGGCAGCATTTTCCTTTATCAACTTGATTTCATTCAGTTCCAATGCAATGGCGTAAGAAACAATGTGAAGGGTCATCGAATCATTCCGGTTCTTTTTCGGATTATCTACGCCAACGAAACCATGATTGATTCTCTTGCTGAACGGCACCACAATCAAAGCACGAACATCCGAATCCGAAAAATACTTGTACTCACCAGGACAAGATTCACGCAAAGTCTCCATATCTTCGATAACAACATCCTTGGAATGTTGAAAAATATCGAGCCAACGCAGATATGCCTCCACGGGCATATCCTTCAGCGTATCCTGCTGATATTCTGCACCCGGCGCACAGCGCTCATGGGTATTGACCGCTGTCACCAGTTCCGTGTCTCCCTCGATAACATAGGCACGGTCTGCCTCATAATACTCCAATGCAGCATCCAACAGACTGTCAATTCTTTTGGCACAGTCCTTCTCGCCTGAAAGTGCAGATACAAGCTCAAAAATAAAGTGTCGAAATTCATTGCCACCCGGTTCTGCTTGTTGAAGATCTGTAAAGTTACTCATAATGATCCCTCCTCGCAGAAAAAACAAAGCAAGAACCACCCGATCACGTTCAGACCGAACAATCCTTGCTTCCTAATCAACCATACAGGGAAGTCTGTACGGTCTTGCCTATTCAATTACAACTATTCTTTTGTTTCCGGCGATGCTGCCGAAATCATTTGAAGCACAGCGCTTTGCATTTCCGGTGTCAGCTTTCTCCAATCAGAAATAAGTTTTCGTTCTTCGAGAGTCAGCTCCTTTAGCCGAAGATCATCATTGAAAAATTCTGCAATCGTAATGCCAAACGCATCGCAACAACGCTCTATCGTATATACCGTCGGATTATTACCACGCTTCATCATACTCAGAATCGTGGATTGTGAAAGTTTTGCTTCCTTTGCGAGCTGGTACTTTGACCACCCGCGTTCATCAAGAAGTTCCCCTATACGGGCTATCAAATCCATATCGTCCACCACCTCGCTACACTTTAATTTTATATCAAAAGTGTGCAAAAGCGTTAGAGCGAACAGGCTTTATAAAACTATATCGCAAATGCACGCCAATTAATATACAGTGCTATGATATAGTAGTTTACCCAACCGCAAACAAACTTTTGCGAACAACAAGGCCCCTACCAATGTTTTTCAAATCATTGATAAGGGCTTTGCTATGAATCCCATTATGTTATTTCGCTCTATTTTTTAGAACATAATCCAAATCAGCTTACTGACGATGTGCATGGAAGCATGTGCAAGCATCGCATACTGAATGCCGTGCTTGCGGTAGAGCCAACCAAAGTACAAACCAAAGCCACCGTTGAGCAGAAAGCACCGGAACAAAAGGAGCGGCGTTATGGAACCAAATGTTGAAATCGTTGCGGGCAGATGCCCAGCTGCAAAGATAAGAGCCGCAATTACATTGGCTGCAACATACACCCATGCAGGAATTTCTCCAGTGACTGCCTTGCGGCAGAACAGTTTCCAGAGAATATAAGCAATCAGTGACGTGAAAAGCAGCCGAATCATCAGTTCTTCAATGATGCCACCGTATAATACCGATGCCGCAAAACCAACAGGGGTAAGCCCAACAGAAATACTCTCCTGAATAGCAGGATAGATACTGCCAAACACCCAGTAGTCCAGACTGAATACGATGCCAAATACCAAAGAAAGACCCAAAGTGAGAGCCAGCGGCTTCTTTTCCATCTTCAATGACCGCCATAGACCCAACTTCCGGGCAAGCATACAGCCAAAGAAGCTACAAAGGAACGCATATACTGCTGTCTGAATTCCACCCACAACAATCAGTACGTCTGTACTTGTACTGCCAAGCTGTGCCAATACCTGCTCCAGCACTTCTGCCGGGTATAAGTCAATTTGATACATACTTACTAAGATCCCGGCAATGACTGCAATCGGCAGAACAGCTATCGAAAAGAGGAACGGCGTTTTAAGCTTTTTCATTTCGCTCCTCCTCGTAAGTCTCCACGCAGAATCCGTGATATCCGCAGCATGTACAGGTCAGCTTGCGAAGGGTTGGCGTGTGTCTCGCCCAAAGTGCTTCCTTGAAATTGGGTTTGAATACCTCATGACATTTCGGACAGATGTACACCACTCTTCTGAAATAGAATTTCGTCACCCAAACAGCATAGGGAATTGCCACGGCAGCCCATACAGCCACCAGCCACCAGCTGCCTCTAACGAATCCCAGAATGATTGCCACCCATTGAAGGATCTCCACTGGGATACCTGTAATCAGCAAAATGGCGCGAACATGTCTCATTTTCTTTTTGTTTTCCATTGTATAAGCTACGTCCCCGATAGATTCAACGGAAAAATGTTCCACGCTCTTTAGCCCCTGCCGAATACCATCCAGTATTTCCAATTTTGCTTTACATTCGTTTACTTCCTCACGAAGTGCCTGTTCCTGTTTTTCAATCAGAATCGAGATAGCGCTGCTCGGATCATCCTCAGACAGCAGTTCTCCGATGCTGCCAATCGAGATTCCCGCATCACGCAGAAAGCAGATAATCTTCATCCGCTTCAGATCCTGCTCGGAATACAGCCTACGGCCTCCTTCCGATAATTCGCTGGGTACAAGAATGTTTCTGGAATCGTAATACTGGACAGTTCTGACAGACACGCCGCAGAGCTTTGCGATTTCTCCTGTTGTGTACATTGACATAGCTTTTCACCTCCTTACACTGCGCATTTTAGCATATGACGCAGCGTAACAAGCAATAGGTTACGCAGGGGGATTTTTCGATTTTTTCTCTATACTGTGAAGCAGTTCTTCAATCAGGCCATTGACTCTCTCCGGCTGATCGGTATTGGAATTATGTCCGGCCTCTTTGATCCACTCCAGACGAATCCCCGTGTTTTTATTCCATGCCTTGTTATAACGGATACAGGAGCCTGCATGATCTTTTTCGCCACAGATCAGCAAGGCCGGACAATTCAACTGATATGGAAGATCCGCCTCGATAGCCTCTGCCAAAATCCGGAAGCCATGACCGGACAGCTTTGCATAGCGCTTCTGCTGACCATCGTAGGTCAGCATCATATCCCGCATCAGCTTTCTGCCATACTCAGATACTGCGACACCATTGCTCCCCGCCTTTAGTAAGGATTTCCACGGATAATAACGGTACATCAGCTCTGTGTGTTTGAGCATCCAGAGTTCCATTCCGGTCAGATATTTCCTCTGCAATGGCGCAGAGTCAATGGAAATAAACCCAGCCAGTTTTTCCGGGAATAATTCAGCATAAGCCTGTCCCACATATCCGCCCATAGACTGCCCGACGATAACCGGCTTATCAATTCCTTCAACACATAGAATCTCGTCCAGCCATTTTGCCTTATCCATCAGGGAAAATGAAAATTCAAAAGGCCACGATGCCGCATGGCCGGGCGCATCCCAAACAAAAACACGATAGTTTGGCTCAAATGCCTCAATCTGTTTATCGAAAAGCCTGTGATCGGCAGTCAGCCCAGGCAAAAAGACCAATGTAATATCACTGTTTTGTTTCTTCTCTCCAACCCAATAATGGATCGTGCCACACGGGGTTGAATATGTTTTTTCTATCATAGCGTTTTCCCTCTATTATCGACCCTTTTTATAATGCTCCCAATGGATACCAATATGTCCGATACCCAAAATCAAAACGGAAATGATCATCCAGATTACCTTTCCGTAGATTCCCAGAAGCAAGAATGCCAAGACCGGCAAGGTTGCACCCGCAACCGGAATCCCTAGGATACTACTATAAAAATCGCTCAGTTTCCGTTCACTGAGAAAATACCTGATCCACCAGATCTCATACAAAATCATAAGAAGGAGTGCTCCGACAAACCACCACGTCCATGCCGTCAATTTATGAAGATTAAAATCCGAAAATATCAAGGCACAACAGCACACCAGCGCTTCACCCATGCGCTCGAAAGAACGCAACACCCTATTTTCTCCCTCTGCTGTATAACCGTCCGGCATCTTTTTTGTCCAAAGAATGTTAGGTATAAACAGCATCAGCAAAAATATAAGTCCGACATACGAAAACCAAAGTGGCACATACCATCACCTCAAATTATGTTTTAGTCATCGATGAACTCAAAAAGTTCCTCAACTGTAACATGAAACACCTTCGCTATATCCATTGCTAATTTTAGTGAAGGATTGTATTTGCCGTTTTCTAAGTGAACGATGGTTTCTCGCCTTGCACCTACCATTTCCGCCAATTCACTTTGTTTATAACCGGCATTTTCCCGATATTCTTTAATTTTGGTTTTAAGCGCCATATCAAATCCCCTTGTTATCCATAATCGCAAACATTATTGTCCGAACAATGGATAAAAGCAAAATAGATAAAACAATCACCCATCCAATGAATCCCGCACTAATGAGATTCGCATGACCTAAAATAGCGGCACTGAAGGCAAGTATCACCATTACACCAACAAAAAGTTTCAAACAGATTGAGTCACAGCGCTTCAAATTCTGTTCTGCCATTTCGTCGATCCCTTCTTTCTTGTACTTAGAAATTCTGATACCCTGACAGACAAAAAAAGAAAAGAGAAAGACGCCAAGCACATATTGCGCTGTTTCATACCATTCTTTCCAATCAGTTCTTGCCCACATCCAATAGTAAGATGCAAGGATGACAGCGTATACAATTTGGGTTCCAACGATTTCCTTTAAGGACACTTTTTTGTTCATAATCTGCGTTCTCCAATGTTATATATTTCGCACATCTGCGTGTTATAAATATATCACTTCAAGAAGGTGTTGTCAACAGGGGAGTTATAAATATTTCACTTTCAAGATCAGCTTCCATATTCCACTCCGCCCACTATCTCTGGCCTTTTCATCCGGCTATCAAATTGTATGGCTCTCCAACAAACGGGAATTTGCGCTTATAAATGTATCTTATTTTTTATACGCAAACTTGCTTCTATATGCATAATCCAATGTCTTGAAAATGGCATTTGTATTAAACCTCGAATATCTTTACCACACCAATAATCAATAAGCCAAATCATGGCAATGCACGCTTGCCCGCAAGTTGTAGCTGTTGGCTGCATCCTCAAATTCATGATTGGCTCCTCCGATATTCAACGTGTTTCAAATGATTACACTCTGTTTTGCTTCTCCAGCTCCGCACCGTAGCGAACGACCATGGCAAGCAGGATCAGACAGATGCCCAGCGTGATGCTGCCGGTATTGTCAAGATGCTCTGCAATGAACGAAAACTTTTCCATTGCGGAAGAAAACGCCGCCGTCAGAATCTCCACCACAATGAAGATGATTCCAAGCTGCGTGAGCTTCTTTGCGCCCGTTTCCGTAAAGGGTGTACCCTCGCGCAGCTCCAGTGTGAAGTACCGATAAACAAAGACTGCTTCCACAGCCCCCAAAATCAGCACCACGCTTTCGCAGATCAGCAGGATACCGACCTGATGACTGTCTGCCATACTGCCGGATGCCACAAGCAATCTTTGCAGGACTTCCGCAAAAGGGAAGCTTCCGGCCATCAGAACAATGCTGCCGCCGATCAGAGCCAGAGCACCGCCCACAAAGGCGAACACCATGACCACCTTCGTCAGAATCTGAAAGACCTTCATGACCTTTTGGATCTTCTCTAAATTACTCATTTTCGTTTTTCCTCCCGTTTTCGTTTAACAGATTTCCAATATGGTTCTTCTCAAAAAACAGTTCTTTATTCGTAAGTACAATCAGCGCAGCAGCTCCCGTGATTACAAGGGTCTCCACACATTTTGTCTGGGGTGTCATTGCGATTTTTTCCTGCATCGTATTGACAAACAGGTGCATGATAATACACGCGAGCATACTACGGTCATTCTTCACATACACCCAGGTAGTCAAAAAGTCCATCGGGATCACACTGATCAGGAAGTTCAGGACATAGCCAATCCCCAGCTCTCTCAGGCCGAAATGGTAAGTTCCCTCAATCCAGAACAGCGGCAGATGCCACAGTGCCCAAACACAGCCAAAAATGATGGACTCCGTAAACCATGAAAAATAGGAGCCTACCGCATCTTCGCCGTACCCACGCCAAGCTGTTTCCTCAATCACAGAGGCAAGAAGGATTGTCAGCAGAGCAGAGGTCCCGCCAACCGAAAAGGAGAAATCTTCCGTAAAGGAAAACTGCCCCATTGACCCGCCAAACAGCGTAGACAGCAGAATGGACACCGCAACCACAGCAGCGAACAGCAGCACTGCGAGCAGGATATAGATGGGCTTGATGCGGTAAAAACCCACGATTTTTCTCTTTAAGTCCTGCTTCAGCACATCACTGCCAGAAGTCAAAACCGTAATAACCGCCGTTACTGAGGGTGCAATCAGACCAAGCAGCATCAAAATGGTAGAAATCCCGTTGTCATTTGGTGTTCTGCTCAAGATAGCTGCGGCGATCCAAAAAGTCCAGGTAGCCGCAAAGCAGGTGGCATAAAACCGAACCGGACGGTATTTGTATGTTGTCATGGCCGTTACCCCAGTTGGCTAACGGTGCAGATAACAAGTTCACTCTTAATGCCGTTCAGCTCAATGACGTTATCCGCTTCCGGCACAGCAAAGGCTTCTGTGGGCTTTCCGCCCTTTTCAAAGGAAATGCTGGTGCCAATCCCTTTTCTGACTGCCGCAAAGGCCACTCCTTCAGGAACAGCAATCCTTGATGTTGCAGAAATCTGATTGATTTCTACTGCTCCATTCAGGCTCTTACAAAGGATATCCAAATCCAGGTTACAGTTCAGTTCAACGGTGCCGACTACACCATCCAGGACAACATGAGAGGTCTTAGTATCAAACTCGATATTGTCACACTCCAGAGTATGCACTTCCACCATTTCGGCATTTACCGCACATTCGACCTTTCCGATGTACGGCGAAGGGATCTGAACGAAAATGGACAGTGCCTCCTTTGCTGCCGCTTCAGTCATACCATTCCTCCGGGTGAGATCCACGTCAATGCGCCGTTTGATATCGTCAATTTTGACCTTGAAATCAGTCTGAAGGGTGGACAGCGTGTTGGAAGCCAGACGGACCCGAATCTTCTCGCCCGCATAGCCGGACAGAACCAGCTTCTTTGCCCCGCCAAATTTCATATCGTAGTGCTTCGGCTCGGCAATATCGTATTCCGTCACGCTTTCAAACAGGAAATCGTCTGTCCGCTTTGCGCCTGTTTCATTGGACAGCAGCTCGTCGATGGAAATGCCGAACAGCGCCGAGATCGCCATGATATTCTCGATGTCGGGGATGCCCGTATCTGTTTCCCACTTCGTAATGGCCTGCCGGGACACGCCCAGCTTCTCGGCAAGGCGCTCCTGAGAAAAGCCTGCCTGCTTACGGATGGTTTTCAATTTTTCTGCGAATGTCATACCCATGACCTCCCTTTTTGTGATACGCCCAGTATAGAAAACCATCTTTTACATTACAAGCAAGCGGCGGTGGCATTTGAGATTTTCCTGCTACTTTGCGTGGCATTTCATGATTTTGGGCTAAAACGCACTACCATACAAACGGCATCAGCCGATACCGGACTTTCTTCTTATAGTCTGCATATCCGGCAAGCTCTGCCTCAAGTACCTGTTCCTCATTCTTGATTCTCTTTGCAATCAGTAACGGATAAAAGAGGAACACAATGAAAGAAATCAGTGACCCCAGCACCAGCGGCATGGCAAGGAAAAGGAGAATTGTCACGCTGTACATCGGGTGTCTGACGATGCCATAAAGCCCCGTATCAATGACCTTTTGATTTTCCTGCACTTCGATTGTCCGGGACAGATAGGTGTTCTCCCGCAGAACTTCGGCATAGAGCAGATATGCCAGTAAAAATACCCCTGACGCAATATATGATACGATCTGGGGAAGCGGCAGCCACCCAAAGCGGTAATCCAGTCCTGCCAGCACAAAACCAGCCAGGAACATCAGTCCACTTAACCGTATGACCAGGCTTTGCTCACTCTGCTTCTCTTTTGCATTCAGGCGCTTGCGCAGCAATTCTGGATTTTTTATCATCATGACGATGCCTGCAAGAAACATGGGGACAAACAAGATGCCCATAAACAACCAGGCATTTGGATAATGCACCGTTCCAGCAGGTAAAAACAGGAGCAGTCCGATCAAGATAACACCCAATGCAAATTTCGTGATAGCGCTCCAAAATAATTTCATGTTCATCCTAATCACCTCCTGACCCCAAGCACCAACCAGCGGATAATCGGTATCCGCTTTACGATCTCATACAGAGCAAAGGTAACGATAAGCTCAACAACAAGTGCAAGGCTGTAATTCCAGATGGCCGGGAACGCAAAATAAGTACACAACACATAGCAGGTGACGATCAGGACGGGATAATGCAGAATGTACACCCCGAAGCTCGCTCTCGTCATATAATGAGAAAAGGCAGTTTCCCGGTTCCAATACCTCGCGCCGCAACCCAGTACCGCCAGAATAACGACCCAAAGATAGAGGTTGGTCAGAAAGCTTTGCAGGCACCTATCCTCCGTGAAGTTGCTTCCACCATAGCAGATGGCATAGCCGACAGCTCCTACAGCGGCCAGAGCTGCCATAGGAATCCGAATCTTCTCAATCCTTTCCTGCACCGCTTCATGGGAAAAGATGTAATACCCAATCAGGAAAGCGACAAAATAAATACCGAAGCGGTACATAGTCAAGACTGGCATGTTGAGAACCTGCGCCGCTCCCCAAAGGGGCAGAAAAAGCAACGCAATGGCTGGGATATTTGCCTTCCCGCACAGCTCCCAGATTTTGTCCTTTTTATCCATCTTCCGCAGTAGGACAAGGACGCAGGAGAACAGGAACAGCATTTGAATGAACCACAGCGGTCCGATCCCGCTGATGGCCGAAATGGGGTACACCATAAAGCCGGGGATATACTCCAGCCCGCCACCCATTTTGATATTCAGATACCCGGTGACCCAGTGAATCACGAACAAGCCCAGGGTGGAAGGCACCAGTAGCTTGACCGCCCGTTCTTTGAGAAACTGCTTGCCAGTCCGCTTCTGGAGGGCGTAGCGGGCGCTCATGCCGGCGACCACAAACAGCAGCACCATGAACCATGGGTAGATCACACAGACCAGCGTATCGAAAAACGGAATATTGGCCGAGCCAGGAATACCGCCGAGGATGCCCACACCGTTGAACATATAAAAGACATGATACACAAGCACCAGCAAGACGGTAGCCCAGCGGATGTTATCGAGGTAATGCTTTCTCATGTTATTCTTCCTCCGCTTCCGTTTCAAAAATCGCGGCGGCGAACTGAGCGAACATGCTCTTTGGCGGAATGGCAAGCCCCTTTGCTTCATCGCCCAAAACCACCAGAGTATCTCCCGGCTTGATGTCAAATACATCCCGCGCCTGCTTCGGGATCACAATCTGTCCTTTTTCTCCCACTGTCACAGTCCATGCGTATTTCCCCTTTGGCTTTTTCATTGATAATCCTCCGTTCAGAAAGTATGATTTATATAACTAATCATACTCACAAAAGTAAAAAAAGTCAAGCACCGGCGCAAAAAATCCGCCTACTGTTCGCATCATACGAACAGCAGGCGGTCAGTTTTCCGTTATACCTTTCTCCAGTGCTTGAGCTGAGGGAGCTGAGTTTCAAAATATTCCCGTGCCTGCTCCTTCGTCCAATTTTCATTTGCCATATGCTCCACAAGAAAATCAGTCAGCTGGCCCATATCCGAATACACAAACTTCCCGTCCGTGTAGCACCACTTGCAGTATTCCTCGTTGAATGTGCCGTCCGGTTCTCTGCTGATGGAGGTGTCCTCCAAGGGCATCCCACAGCATTGACAGATCAGCGTCCGCGGAGACCCCAAAAGCGTGTTGATCGATACATCAAACAGCTTCGACAACAGCACCAGCGTATCTGTGCTGGGGACGGTCTCCCCATTCTCCCAACGGGATACGGCCTGACGGGTAACATGGATTTTTTCCGCAAGTTCATCCTGGGATAAACCCAGCTTTGTGCGGTATTTCAGAATCATGGATTTCGCTTCCATTCCGAATCACTCCTTTCGTTGACAATTGTACCATAGTGATCCCTAAAAGCAAGCAACCTGCTGTTGCTGTGGCCTGACTGACTGCATCTACAGATAACACAAGAAATAGGTTCTGAATTTTATCTTCAAGTCTCTAATCACAAAATTATTTTATGTTTCTCATCCCAGCTACCAGACGCATCTTAGCCGCTCTGATTTTTGCCATGTAATGGCTTGCATATAAAAGACCGGTCAATAACGTACCTACTACGAAACCGAGTGCGATGCTGATAAACGTTTCATACGGCTCTATTCCGGATAGACCTAACAGGTCAATCGCAGCATAGACTGCCATGCCGACAAGTGCGATGATAAACATGGCGCACATCCTTTTTGAGAAAAAATTTCTTTCCACATTGTTGTAATCCGCTATCTTCAGCATCGTTTCTTCTGTTTTTGCATCCATGCTTTCTGTTCTCCTTTCTCCGTCCAAAATTTCTCCAACTTCCACATCATAGTATTTTGCCAGCTCGATGAGCAAATCAAAATCTGGCATAGTGGTTCCGTTTTCCCAACGGGAAATACTTCGGTTGGATACTCCAAGCAGTTCGGCAAGCTCTGCCTGCGTGATGGATTTTTCACTTCGCAGTTCTTTTAAGAACAAGCCTATTTTTTGCTGATTCATTTTCTCAGCCTCCTTTCGAGTTTCAGAATAACATTTTTGCCTAAAAAGTACAGGTCAGAGGCTGAGAATTACGATTTTACCGGTAGGACAACGGATGAGAACAGCGAATCCGTCTATGTCTTATTTCAAAAAACGAAAAGTTATAGCATTCTCATATCCTTTAGCTGTTTGGCCTTTTGATATGCGCAGTCTAAAAATTCTTGAATAGATAAATCTTGATAATCCCAATTCATGGGCTCCAGAGTCGTCGCACCTTGATAGCCAGTAAGAGTTATCTTTCTCATGACACTCGTCCAATCAATATTACCGTCAAAAGGCAGTTGATGTTGGTTGTGCTTTCCGCCATTATCATGCAGATGTAATGCCATTAAACGATTTCCGTACTTGTTGAGCAAATCAATATCGGGGGCATAGTTTTGATGATGACAGCTGTCATAGCAGAATCCTATAATTTTTGATTGGAAAGTGTTCAACACTATATCCAGATTAGCCGTGTTTTCTAAATTTTCAAAAGCAATTTTAATTTCTTTATCTTCCGCCTTATGAATAATCTTTTCTAATCTTCTTAATCCAATTTCATTAACAGGATATTTGTCAACAGGTAAATGGATCACCATTGTGGGTATATTAAAGGCGGCACAATCTTCTACACATTGTTGATAGGTTTGATAGACGCTTTCTCCATCCAAATTATCTAATGATAAACAATTCTGTTCATGGATTGGCGTATGCATATTATCTATTACCAATCCAGCTTTTTGGGCCAACCGAACATCCTCTTTGTATCCTGCGCCCCTTCCAAATCTGTCGCTCCACCATAACATCACGCAGTCAAATCCTGCACGTTTTATTAAGTTGTATCTTTCTTCAAAGGGTATGTCATAACTCCCACCATATCCAAAGCAGTCATATATCCCTATCATATCTATTCCCATAAAATCTCCCTGACGTATATGTGCCTCATAGATTCTGTCAATGCGCAATAGCTCTTTTTCATAGGCGCCTCCGGAAATCATCCACACTGGGCAAAGCCAAGGATTTCTCCTGCAAGGCGCAGAACCGGCATCTCCCGCTGAGCGATCAGCCGTCCGAGCTTCGTATTTGCGCACCGCTCGTACTCCCGCAGGGCTTCATCATAGGAGATTTTCAGCGTAGACAGGTGAAAATCATGGATCTCCTCCTCCGTCATGTGCGCTTCCCCAAAGAATCGCACCCGGCACAGGAAATAATGGTTGATATTGTGACGGCGGATCAGGTTGTAATAGTCGCTCACGACCCCCAATTCCCGTATTACCTCGACCTCCACGCCTAATTCTTCCTTTAGCTCCCGGTGGATTGCATCCGATAGATCTTCCCCCGGCTCCACACCGCCGCCCGAGGTTTCGATCAGGGTAGCCTTTCCAAAGTCATCGTCCCGCAAGACCCGCATGAAATAGAGGTTCTGCGCACCGTCAAACACAATCGCCCGCACGATCTGCCGATCGTGGTCGATGCACGTCAGCGGCCACTGGTCATCTTTCAGTTCCAAATTCAGCATATCCGCCACCTCCGTTTTTTCTATCTACTTAGACAACATAGAACGAATCAAGTTGAATAAGTTGCTCAATACGCAGCAAAAAAGTCCGGCTGGCAATATCCATTCTGCCTCCGTTTCACTAAATATAGCGATTAAAAGAAAAATTAACGCGGCAACAGCCAATCCAACACTTGAGATTACAAATAAAATGTTCAATCTTTTGTCCATTGTGGAAGCCTCCTTGCAATTCTGATTTGTTTCATTGTCCACCTTGTAAAAACAGCGGCGACTTGACGCTTAGCCAGTTCGCCGCTGTTGGTTGTTTTCCAATTTATATTTTACTCATTTTCCATTGCGAAATCAAGGTGGTCACGCTCTGTGAACATTCATTTCCACTCTTATTTCCGATTTTTCTCAATCCACGTTACTGCAAAATCCACCAGTGCCCGCTGATCCATGCAGCGCACTGTGGCATTACCTATCTTCGCTGTTTTGACCGGATGAACTTCCTCAAAAGCTCTGCCAATCTCAATGAAATCTTCGCCATCCACATACAGAGTCTCATAGCTCACCCATTGCCGCTCGCCATTTACCAGCATGGCACTGCTTTCCGTTGCGGTATGCTTGCCAGGGTAATTCGCTCGGACATCTGCCAGATGAAGAGAAGTATTCTTGTCATAGTCCACGCCGATCAGCAGCACTTTCCCATCCAGAGCATAGAGCTTGCCGATAGGAGAACTTTCTCCAAAAATATCACACAGGTCATGGTTTTCCACCAGATACTCTGCATTCTTTCCATTTGCCGCAAAGGAGCGGGCGGGGTGATCGCTACGGATGCTCCCGGGCCAGCGCCGGAACATCTCTGCCACGGCACCCATGGTGTTGGTGGGTGTGATATCTTTATCATAGCTGGGCCAGAATTGCCGAATCTTCGGCCAGTCTGCCTCAGCGATTTCCCAATGCACCCCCGCCAATGGGTCAAGGTTCTTCCAGCTCTGAGTCGGCATCATCACCGTACCATCTTCGCCTACGATTTTCAGCAGTGTCTCGATCACCGTCTGCGCTCCGCCACAGACATAGCCCATACTTCCCAAGGAAGTGTGGACGATCACCTGATCCCCAGCAGACAGTCCGACTTCCCGCAGGCCTTTCTCAATTTCTTCCGATAAAATAACAGGTTTTGCAGCCATATCATACTTCTCCTTCTTCCTTCTGCTTTGCAAATGCTGCCAGAAACTCCGGGGTTTTTGCCCAGTATTTGCAGCCCCAGTTTTCAAAATTCCACTCCGCCATATAGCTGTTGCACTCATAGTCAATGTAATAGAGCGTGCCGTTTTGGGGAACAAAATTGGTGGGATAGTAGTCGATATTCAGCCCGGCGGCATACAGGGTATGGCACATGGCCTGAAGCTGAGACAGGCACTCCGCAGGGAGCCTGTCCTCCAAAACCAATTTGTCCACGGTATCACCATCAATATATTCTTTCAGCAGCCGCTCCTGCTCACGATCCACATTCAAAAGTTTCGGCAGGGGAATGCCTATCGCAGAAAGACGGTCATAGTCCCGCAGCTCCGCCTCCAGCTTGTCCCCAAATTGATAATAGGAGCAAGGCTCATGGTGGATCTGCTTCAGAACATAACGCTCCTGCCCATCCGTGACCAGCCAGGAATAACCGCCTTTGCCCTTGCCCAGTAACCGCAGGACTTCATATTCTTTTCCGTTTACAGATAAACTGTTCATCGTCTCACTCCACTTCCTTTATTGTTTTCCGGTGCTGTCCCGCACAATGAGCGTCACCGGAAGCTGATATTCCGGTTTTACCGGCTCCTGACGGCGCAGCTTTTGCAGCAGCTCCACTGCCAGTTCTGCCCGTTTTTTATGATTCTGCCCAATGGTTGTCAACGCCGGATGGAGCTGTCCTGACAGTGCATTGTTATCAAATCCTGCCACTGACATTTCCTCCGGTACCCGAATTCCCTGAGAACAAATAAAGCGCAGAAAATCAGCCGCATAATAATCCGAAGCCACAAATACAGCTGTATACTGACACAGAGTGTGAAATCTTTCTTGATAAAACTTGGTGCGTTCGTCTTTCTCTATGGGAACGATCAGCAGCTCTGCTTTGGGAAATACAGAACGCAGTCCCAAGAACCGCAGATGATCTACATGAACATCATTGTCTGCGATATACAGCACCTGCTCATGCCCAAGCGCCCGGAAATGCTCACCCATTTGCCGTCCACCGTCAAAGTTGTCTACGGTCAGATTTACGAGCCGTCTTCCGTCTGTGATGCTTCCATCATAGATGATGAATGGAACCCGGATTTCGTCCCGAAGGATCTGATAATCCTGCTCACAAAATCCCAACAGAACAAGTCCAGCCATATTCCACATAGAGGCGAATTTCGGAATATCCTGCCAATGAGGCGTTGTCTTAATCATCAGAAAGAACCCTGCCTTGTCCAGTTCTTTCGCAAGAGCATTAACGGAGGCAGCGATAAATCCATCTTCCAGTACATGATCTTCATATTTCCGATGGTCGTGGATAACAACTCCAATGATTTTGGAATCATTTTGTGCCAGCAGGATGCCTGCCATGTTTGGGATATACTGCCGTTCCTCCAGAAGTGCCTGCACCCGACGCACCGTTTCTTCTGAAATCTTCTTCGTTTTCCCATGTATCACATTAGATACCGTGGCGGTACTCAGCCCCAGTTCTTCCGCAATATCACGGATTCTTACCCGTTCCTTTTCCATAGATTCACTCACCTTCAAAGCCGCTGCATCCAGCCTTTTTTCTGAAATATTTTTAGGGAAATCATCAATCTCACCAATTCCTCCAATGAGAGGATAAAGTACACTCCTGCAATCGGTAGCTTCAGCGCAAATGCTGCCAGAAAGCCCAACGGCACGCCAAAGAACCAAGTGCCAATCATATCCACAAACATCACATACTGCGTCTTACCACCGCTACGCAGGATACCTCCGCCCAGGATCATGTTCTCCACTTTGATGGGACAAACAACCGCAAAAGCTACCAAAATCCAGAATGTCATCTGCCGCACCTCCGGTTCCACATTAAAGATCCGGATATACAGGGGAGACAGCACCACCAGAAGCACCGACAATGCTGCCGAACAAAACATTCCCGTTTTCATCAGATGTTTTCCCGTGTGGTAAGCGGCTTCGGCCTTTCCTTCCCCCTGAAGCTGACCCACCATAATCCCAGCTGCCTGAGCCACACCGCTAAGCGCACCGATCATCAAAGACACTACCGGATTGATAAGGGTCATGGCCGCACAAGCCTGAGTCCCGATGTGTCCGTAAATATAACCATATACATTTTCCCCCAATACCCAGGCAAATTCACAGACAAACATGGGGAGCAGAATTTTCAGATAGTCTGTCCACTGCCGCTGTCCTCGATAGAGCGTCACAGGAAGCGTGTACTCCTTGCCAATAACCGTGACCATAACAATCACACAACTCACGATTTGGGCAATCACAGAAGCCCAGGCCGCTCCCAGAACACCCAGTTCCGGGAAGCCGAATTTGCCATAAATCAACAAATAGTTCAGTCCCGTATTCAAAATAGCAGAACAGATTCCAGCATAAAGAGGCAACTTCGTTTCCTTGCGGCAGCGCAAATATGCAGACAACAGGCTTCCTATGGTCATGGGCAGGAAGCTCAGGGCATAAATCCGCAGATACCCGGCGGCTGTTTGAATCGTCGCACTGTCCTCCGAATAGATAGCCATGATCCGGTTCGGAATTCGCAGGCCAAGGAGGGTAAAACCTGTGGCGAGCGCCAGTGCCAGCAAAAGATTCGTATACAATCCCCGGCCGATCTCTGCCTGATCCCGTTTTCCCACAGCCTGAGCCATAATAATGCCCGCCACCGCTGCGATTGCCTGCACCATCACAGTCAGCAGACTGATAAACTTTCCGCCCAGACCAATCGCAGCAATACTGACACTGCCGAGCTGCCCGATCATAATCTGATCGACCACACTAAAAGAGGACTGGAACAGGCATTGCAGGGAAATTGGTAAAGCAAGCTGCCGAAGGTCATTATAATAATGTTGTTTTGTAAATGTATTTTGCATTTCCATAATTTTCGGTCCTTTCGGTGTTCCACTACACTCACTTCATTATATCAAAGTGCTGCCCGATTTCTCAACGGTTAAACGCGTAACCCGTAACAAAATTCTTGTACGGTTTTTGTGCATTTATGGTTAAAAACTGATTGCAAGTCTCTTTTCCAGCTACTTTAGCAAGCAATGCCTTTGTACGGACAAAGGCGACCAACAGGGAGAAAACCGCTTTCGCGGCCTTCTCCCTGTTTTGCTTGTTGAGACTCTGCCCCAAACCCCTGTGATCGAAGATTTCATCTTCGGCGGCGCACCGTTCCGGCGCTTATTTTTCTTCATGCTCATGCTCCTTCTGCGGCTCCTGTTTTACATTTTCAATTCCAAACAAACCGGCCAGGTTTGCTTGATAAGTCAGCAGTTCCCGATACTCGCTTTTTGCCTGGTAGTATTCCGGGTATGCTGCTTTCTTTTCTGCTAATAGTCGCGCATACTCTGCCTGCAATTCTTTGAGAGACGGCAATTTTTTTGTATGCGTTCCTGCCGTTTTTGCAGACGTATCAGATGGCAGCAATTCATCAAAAGCCTTTTTCGATGCCTTGCACAGCTTGATCTCATCCTCATGTTCCTCATAATATTTTCTGGAATAGCCAGACTTCCGATAACCGGCATAAACTTCTCTGGTCTTGAGATAATTTGTGATATGCTTTTGCAGAACGCCAATTTCATTCATGCGCTTTTCTGCGGAAGTGATCTGTGCCATCAGTGCATCCTGCTGCTTTTTTGTATCTGCTACCGCTGCTGCGAACTGATCGAAATCTGCAACACTGGTAAATCCGTGCTGCTGATAATAGAGAAGTGCTTTAGCCTGCTGCTTGGTAATCTGATTCTGAATGGACAAATCATAGTACCGTCCGCGCCCCTGATTTTTCTTTGCCTCCAGGTTACTTACCAACTGCGCCCTCTGCTCTGCAAGAGGATTACAGCGTTTCCGTGGATTATGGATTCTCTTTCCCAGCAGCACTTCACGAAGCGCATCTTCCTGGTAGTCCTCTGGCAGTGAGCGCAATCGGATATTTCGCTTTTGCCTGTCGTGACCAAAAGCAATGTTTTTCCCTCGATGAATGGTATATCCAGCCTGCTCCATCAGTGAAAGGAAGCCCTCAAAATCATGCGGCTTTTTCGCCAATGCCTCGTCAATGTCAAAACACAGCCGGTCACGGTTAGAGAGTTTCTCAATATCGCCCTGCCAGCGGTTATAGCTCATACCATGCGGCTTTGGGTTTTCAACGACTGACATACAGTGTTCCACACAGATCAGATCGCTCAGTCTGCGAACGGCTCTGGTGCTGCCCCAGAAATTACGGAATTTCCGGGTGCAGTCAAAATCTGTCGAGTTCCAATAGATGTGATTATGGATATGGTGCTTATCCGTATGCGTACAGACGATAAAAGCATGGCGGCCTTTTAAGAAACGCTCCGCAAATTCATATCCAATCCGGTTAGCCTCCTCCGGCGTGATCTCACCCGGTCGGAAGGACTGCCGCACCTGATAAGCGATTACATCGTTTTCCTGTTTGCGCCCGGTCAGCTGATAATACTCCCGCTTGGAAAGAGCAAATTCTGCATCGGCAGTATCCGGATCACAGCCATAGCAACGAATCAACTCGCCGCTATCGGTCTTGTCTGGATTCATTCCATAATCCAACCTGTCACTCAGACACTGCTTGATTGTTTTGCCTTTGTTCATGTGCATAGGAATAATGCGAGTTACAGCCATTGACTTGACCTCCTTTTTTGAAAATGGGGATAAAAAAAGACCGCCAACTTTTTGCGTGTGCAACCAGTCAACGGTCAGTTTTTCGGTATTCAATTAAGCATATTTTACTCTGTGCTATTTGACAGATTGGATTTTTCAATCGTCAAGTTTGTAATCAAAGCCACAGCGATATAAACTGCTACAATGATACACTCTAAAACAAGTGAAGAATAGGGACGGGGATATAGCTCGGAACAGATATTTACCAAAAGTCTGATTGGAAAGTACCATCCCAGCCAGGCAGAGATTTTATAAAATCTTCTTCGGAATTGTCTGGTTCTCTCACTTTTTTCGTTTTCCTTTTTTCGGTATACATACTCAAAACCACCAATAGCAGCCACGAACGGAAGAAAGCTAAGTATTCCAAAGACAATATTTTGCAAAATAAATACAGACATAAACTGCAAAATCAGCATCATGACTTCTAAGGTTACAAGAAAAATCAATATCTGTTGCGTGTTATCTTCTTTCATTTTTTTGATTTTCGGAATGTCATTGTCACTTTCGTAATCATCATTCAAAAGATAGTCTGCCGTCACTCCAAAGAGTTTGCTTAACTGCAAAATATTTGTTGCGTCGGGTTGAGCTGAACCTACCTCCCAGCGAGAAATAGCTTGACGGGAAACATTCAACTTCTCCGCCAACTCCTCCTGAGAAAGCCCACTTTGTTTTCTAAGACTTAAAAGCTTATCTGATAATTTCATCATAATGAAATCCTCCTTTATCTTGGTGACTTCATTATAAAGATTTTTGTGTTGCGATACCACCACACAGACTTTACAATTCCGCAACCCGATGTAACATTGCCATAATTTACTGCTTTTTTCAAACTTGCTGGCGGCGAACGGTTTGTCAAAACTGTTTGCGGACGGCAAGTACACAGGGGATAGCCGCTTTAGCGGCGCAAGGGGGTGTAGCCACCTTGACGGAACGAAGTGACGAAACATTCGGGGCAAGCAGCTTTCTTCTGCTGGCAACGAATGAAGCTCCGCAGGACGCACGATACTCCCGGCAGGAGAGTATAGAAGTGCGCCCTTTAGTTTCTAAAGGTTTTTTCTTTCGCTTTCCTCCCCGCTAAACTGTTAAGGAAACAATCGGAGTTGGTGTAAACGAAAAAGCAGCCTTGAGTTCTGATAAAAACTGCCCTTTCGTTTACATCAATTTCGATTTTACCTTGGTGAACAAAGTCGCGTCCCTT
>Ga0129317_1000854_pt1 | contig 27111 bp, 25 predicted proteins | sample Cm1ome_FD_94430 | JGI IMG/M metagenome (GOLD analysis project Ga0129317, IMG submission 94430) | Eastern black-and-white colobus group fecal microbial communities from Wisconsin, USA - Cm1105 metagenome | ecosystem: Host-associated > Mammals > Digestive system > Large intestine > Fecal | place... | reverse complement strand
AGGTCTATGTAGGCATCGACGTATGCAAATATGAATCCTACTACAGTCGCAAGGAGACTTGAGATAACTCCAATGGTTAATGTATTCGCTAGAGCGGATTTGAAGGTGCTCATTTTGAAGACATTCACGTAGTTGGCAAGAAATCCTTCTCCAGGTTCTACCTCGAAGCTTTCTCCAATGAGCATTATTAAGGGGTATATTACGAACAGAATGAGAAGTACTGATATCCCTGTGATTATAATCATTAGAATTGGATCGGAAAGAAGTTTTTTCCTGTCCAACTCCTTTCCTTGTTTGGTGTTGCTTTTCATAGTTGTTTTTCCATGATATAGGGACTGTCGCCAATTTGGCGACAGTCCCTGAATTCGTCCTTTCAATTCTATTCAGTCTTGAGCTTGTTCGAAGATCCACCAATTGCTTCAAGGAACCACCCTACATATTTGGAAGTGTTGGTTCTTGAATCGTTTGTGTCATAATTGAACAGCGGGATGCTTGTGATTCCAAGAGCCGCCGCTTCTGGAACTTCGTATGCATTGCCGTTTTCATCCTTGATGCATGGCGTAGCATAACATCCGCCATCTTTGAAATGTGATACGAAATCTGTGGTTGTGAGATATGCTATGAATTCCTTTGCAACCTCTGGATGTGCACAATTGGCAAATACTCCCGCAGAACAAATTTCGTAGCCAGTCGTCTCCGGTATGATTACTATCCTGGCATCTTCAACTCCGTATGCTACATATTGCTCTACAACATTTTGCATATAGCTTATTCCAACTACAACTTCTCCAGAAGCAAGGTAATTGGCAGGTTTTCCGCCAGACTTTGTGTACTCTTTAATGTTGCTGTCCAATGCTGCGAAATATGCTTTAAAGCATTCTTCCTGAGTATTGAGGGTGAGTCCAAGTTTTTCTCCGACTGCTTGCCTGAAAGCTTCTGTGTAGCAGAGCTGAGCTATCACGTTTACCATTTGTTTTCCTGTTCCTGCAGTGTTTGGATTGCAGGCGGTTACAAGATTTTCAAATCTTGAGTCAAGCAGATCTACCCATCCTTTTGGGGCTTCTATCCCACGTAGGTTGAGTTCGTTTTCACTGTAGAAAATTCCAAGGACGTTCTTGTAAATTCCATACCAGTACCCGTCTTTGTCATAGAAACTATCTGACACATATCTGCTCTGAAGCTGTTCATCTCCAATCTGCATCAAAAGACCAGCATCGGCCATTTCATTGTAAATGTCATTTGTTCCGCCAAAGAACACATCTCCGCTGGGTTTTCCGCCAGCTTTGACCTCTTCGCTTATCTTAGTTTGAACCTCTCCTGCAGAAAGGCGCTGATAAACGACATTATAGCCAGTGAGCTTTTTGAAGGCTTCGACTGTGACCTTTACATGTGCTTCTTCAGTTGAACCATAGACAATGAGATCTGGTTCACTGTTTCCTTGTGCGAATGCTGTTCCTGCAACGGCAAGAAGAAGCATTGTTACGAGAAAGATTTTTGCTTTCTTCATTTTTTCCTCCATTTTTTATTAAAAAGAAACGATTTCCGTTCCATTTTCAATTCGTGTTCCATGGAAAACTGCTATGGTTTGTCCCACATCTGACATTGTTTCCCTAAGGCCATAGTATTTCCCCTCCAAACCTGCTTTCTGTATTAGAATTGGAACGTTCTCCCTTGTATGCAAACTGTGACCACTATAAGGGTCGTTGCCATGGTCTGCCATTACTATAAGGAGATCGTCATCTCCAAGGTTGCTCATTATTGTTCCCAGTCTTCTATCAGTTATGCCAAGTACTCGCGAGTATTCGCAAGGATTGCATTGATGACCCGCCAAGTCGGTTTCCTGGACATTTAGGAAAAAGAACGCATCCTCTTTAGTCTTGGTAAAGTCATCTATTAGTTTGTCGAGGAGCGTTTCTGTGTCAACTCCGTAGAAATTTGTTCCGTATTCGTTCGCAACTATATCCGCAGCTTTCCCATATAGATACGAGTGGATTCCTTTTTGATGCAGTGCGTGTGGAACCTGTACAGTAGTGTCGACTCCGTATCCAATATGCTGTACAAGATACCCCTTTGCATATACTCCAGTCTCCGGGGTGTCTAGGCCAATGAATTTGCCAGACGTAATGCATGAATCCAAGACTTGTTTCAATTCTACGTCTTCACCTCCAAGTGCTATTATTCTTGAGACTTGGAAATGCTTTCGTACAATATGTCCAACGTCCTTTACGGTTTTGAAGTCTGTATATTTGAATGACCCTGAGACATTTATAACTTGTCCCGGATCTGTCTCCATGTTGTCTCCGATGAATATACAATCATTGACTATAAGCGCTTGATTTCCTTCCATGCAGAACCTTGCTGTTCTGTATCCATTTGATTTCAAATCCTTCTCTGTTTCATCTATTCCTTCGCTGAATGCCTGCAACACAGGTTTCAATGGCTTTGTTCCTACTATTTCCTGATGTCCTTGGAAAGTGTCTGCCCCATAGTGCATAAGCCTGCTTTTCGAATACACAGCTTTGGGATTTCTCTTCATGATATCCGTTTCCATTCCAATTGCGTTCATAAGTCCAAGTCTTTCAAGGTTTGGAAGTTTTAGATGTTCCCTTTCAATAAGGTGCCAAGCTGTGTTGGATCCAATATCACTTGGTCTTACCTGAGGAACATCATCCATTGCTCCAACTCCAAAACTATCAATAACAATCAAAACGCTCTTGCTCATAATCTAGTAGACTCCACAACAACTGAAAAAATTATAGGTTCGCAAAAAAAATGAAGTAAAGGAAATTTTTTTGCTTTCTGACTAAAAAAAGAGAAAAATTTCCAATTTTTGTTTTCGTTATTTCCTTTGTTTTCTCTTTGTGATATCATCTAAACAAATGGGTGAAGGTATGGGTGAAAACAAAACTACGATAAGTGATATTGCAAAGGTTGTGAATATGGCCCCTAGCACTGTCTACAAGGCTTTGAGTGGAAACAAGGGTGTAAGTGAGCCCAATAGACATAGAATTCTACAGGTGTCTGAGGAATTGGGTTACATAAGCAAGACTTCCAAAAGCAACAGTTTGTCAAAGATTGTGGCTGTTGTTCTGCCTGATCCATCCGTTCTGGACTTTGAGTTCTACGAATTCATTTGGAAAGGTGTTCGAAAACGTGCTAGAGAACTCTCTTCAGTTGGTTTGGAAATCAAAGAGTACATGTTCAATGGATCTATTGACGACCAACTTAAAATTCTTTGGAGAATCGTTGACGAATCCAGATGCAAATCGGCTGAGAAGCGAATCGACGGCCTTGTGACTTTGATTTGGAATGAAAACCCTTTCCTTGGTGTCCTTGATGAGTGCTGTAAAAGCGGTATTCCAGTGTTTACTGTGTTTTCTGATGCTCCTTCTTCCCAAAGGATTGCATCTGTTCGAGCTAATTCATATCAGACAGGAAGACTTGCTGCTGAGTATTTGGGTTCGACTATTCCAAATGACGGTAGCGTAATAATAACAGGTACGAGACGAAATGCTTTTTCGCATGAGAAGGTTGTTCGCGGTTTCATTGATCAAATGGCCGTTACTAATCCAGACATTCAAGTAATCGAGCTATATGAAAATAAAAATGGGTCAATGAATCATATACAAGTAGTTAAGAACATGATAGAAAGCGTTCCAGATGTGCGAGGCATTTATGCAAACAACGCTAGGACTACTAGCCTCATTGGAAAACTTCTTCTTCATAGTCCTCATAAAGACTCTCTCAAAATTATTGGGAGTGAAGTCTCGGAAGAATCTGTATTCTACTTGAATCACGGAGTGGTGAATGCCCTGATAGATGAGAAGCCTAGTAGCCAAGGATATCAAAGTATCTCTCTAGCCTATGATTTTCTTTGCATGGGTCTTCCTGTTAAACAGACGAACTACGTCTCATTGAATCTTGTTCTTCAGAACAATGTTCCAGAATAAATGTTGTTCAAATTTTACTTTTTCCACAAGTATGATTATATTAGTGGTGCTTTGAAAAGGAGCTTTAAGAGCTCCATTTAGGAGGACGATATGTCTAAGCATCATGAAGAAGAAACTACACATGCTGCACAGACCAGTGAGCCTATACAGCACAAGATGAACAAGAAAGAAAGAGAAAGAGAGCAGGAGCTTGAGCGTGAGGCGAAGGCGAAATTGAACGCTAAGAATCATCACAAAAAGCACGGCAACTGCTAGATTTTTGTCATTGACTCCATATTGGGTGTTGGTGCACGCAGACAGTATCGGCAGTGCCATCTTTCGTTCCCGCCTTTAATTTGGAGTCGGTGTTTGCGTTTTCGTTTCATCAAATTCGCAGTAAATGGAAAATACTGCTAAAAGAATGAAACCTGAACGTTGGGATAAATGGCATGTCCAAGCAAGGATCAAATCCTGTCTTTGTATGAATATTCGCCGCTTCCGCCTAGTGCGAAGTATGAGGCGAGGTCGTATGGGGACAGGATTCCTTTTTCTGTGACGATGCCTGATATCAGGTGCGGAGGAGTCATGTCGAACGCAGGGTAGTAGCCTTTGATTGGGGTCTCTGCGATATCGGTCTTGAGGACCGTGCGGATTCCCATTGCTTCCAGGGAGAAGCGTGGGTCGCGCATCTCGATTGTGACCGTGTCGTGCGTTGGATGGCCTGCATCGGGTGTGCCTGAGACGAATACGGGGATGCCAAAGTGCTTGGCGCATATTGCAATCTGGCTGGTGCCTACTTTGTTGAATACGTAGCCGTCCATGGTGATGGCGTCGGCGGCGCAGGTGAAGACGTCCACTTTTTCGTGTTCCATCACGAAGGCCGGCATGTTGTCCGTTATCACAGTGGTGTCGAAACCCATTTCGTGGCAGACTGTGGCGGTGAGTCTGGCGCCTTGGAAGTAAGGTCGGGTCTCTGGGCAGAACAGTCGTATGTCGTTGCCGCGTCTTTTGCATTCGCGCAGCATCATTCCAACGATCGTCTCTGCAAAGCATTGTGTCATGACTGTTCCGTTCTTTGGGAACATATCCACAAGGTATTTGGCGGCTGCGGCTATCTTTGAGTACCTCATGTTGTTTGCTCGGACAGTGAAATCCCGTATGGCGAGGTCTGCGCGCGAACCTTCCGCTATGGCTTTCGTTGCAACCTCAACGCAGCTTTGCGTGAGTTGGGCCATGCGTTTTCTTGTGGTTGGACGTGCATTGGAGATGCAGTTGGAGGCATCTTGCATGTAGGCTGCTTGGGCTTTTCCGTCCATGTTCCTGCATTCCCAAGCGGCAAGCGCCATCCCCATTGGTGCTGCGGTGTATGGTCCTGCGCTCTGAGTGACCATATCCCTTATCGCCTGCATGACTTCGACGTGGGAGTTGCAGACTACGAAATGTGTCTTTGCAGGGTAGACTCTGCGGTCAAGAATGCGTACCTGTCCGTTCTCATACCATGCGATGTTTTCATATTGGAGCATGAACGCCAGATCCTTGTCCTCTCGTGCCTCGTACATGAACTAAATTCTCCTAACTAACCTCTTGTGTCCATTATATGCTATACTGGCTGACATGGAACACTCGAACAACGGATATATAGGTGCATACAAGGAGATTAGGGAGAAGATCGTCGAATACTCCCGTCTCATGTACAACGATAGACTGGTGTCCGCCACAAGCGGCAACATAAGCATGCGATTGCCTGACCGCAGCGACGCCTTTGCAGTAACACCAAGCAGCGAAAGCTACCTTACGATGACAGCAGACCGCATTGTCATCATGACGGTCGATGGTGAAATCCTTGGCTGTCCTAGGGACGGCAGGCCTTCGTCTGAATGGCGTCTCCATGCAGAGCTTTACAAGGCCAAGCCCGATGTTGGCGCAATCGTCCATACTCATTCTCCCTATGCCACGGCCTTTGCCGTGAACAGGGAGACGATTCCCTTGATCCTCATTGAAATGCAGCCTTGGTTGGGAGGCGACATTCCTCTTGCAGAATACGCTCCAACCGGTTCTCAACAGCTTGGAATCAACACTGCAAGGGATATTGGCGATAGAGGTGGTTGTTTGTTGGCCAATCACGGAACTGTAGCTGTGGCTCCAAATCTTGAGCTTGCATACGTAAGGGCTTCTTATGTTGAGGACGCTGCAAAGATATACCACATGGCAAAGTGTGTGGGTAAGCCATACGTGATTCCAATGAATTGACGATTGAATATTTGGTGCAGAGGAAGTCTCCATGGTCGAAGGCTACACATACGAATTCTACATAAAGGCCGCTGGCTACATAAAGGAACGTTTGCTCAAGGATGGTAGAAACGTCCCTACCTTGGCTGTCGTCCTTGGCACTGGCTGCGCTCCTTTTGCAGAGCGCTTGAAAAACAGGATATCCATTCCATATGGGGACATTCCTGGTTTTCCAACGACTACCAACCCTTCCCATAAGGGGGAGCTTGTAGTTGGAAGCATAGGCGGTGCGAAAGGCAACGACATCATTTGCATGAACGGACGTATGCATTTCTATGAAGGCTATTCCATGGAGGAGCTCAACATTCCAGTCCATGTACTTCATGTTTTGGGTGTGAAGACGCTTGTCCTTACCAATGCCGCAGGTTCGTGCAATCCACGAATGAAGCCCGGAGACGCCGTTGTCATAAAGGACCACATAAAGCTCTACGGAGGAAGTCCCATGAGGGGGCCCAATGTGCCTGAACTTGGACCTAGGTTCTTTAGTGTCAAGGACATTTACACTAAAAGTTTGAGGGCCAAGGCTTTGGAGCTTGCATCAAAGGCGGGACTAAGGGTTCACGAAGGTATCTATATGTTCTTTCCCGGCCCTCAGTTCGAGACTGCAAGTGAGATAAGGGCGGCTCAAATACTGGGTGCTGACATCGTTGGGATGTCCACTGTCACTGAGGCTCTTACCGCTGCGCATTGCGGCATGAAGCTGTTTGGTCTTGCGCTTGTTACGAATATGGCGACAGGTGTAGACGAATACGACAACCCAGCCAAGGAAGCAAGCTGTGATATAGAGGAAGTCGATGAAGTGGACGAGGTGGACGTTGTAGCTGCAAAGGCATCGGCGTCCTTCAGCAGTTACCTTGAAGCTGTTGTGACTTCTTTCATTGAAGCAAAGGGGGAATGATATGTCCATTCTTTTCAAGAATGCAAAGATAATGGAAACCAAAGACGGACGGCTCAACGTCCTTGAAAACGCCTTCCTTGGAGTGGATGGTGACATCATAGACTACATTGACACTGAGAGACCAAAGAAACTCTATGACGAAGAAAAGGACATGTACGGCAAGCTTCTCATGCCGGGCTTGAACAACTGCCATGGTCATACGGCAATGAATCTTCTTAGAGGCATTGGAAGCGATCTTCCTCTCATGGACTGGCTTCACAAAATGTGGCCCATAGAAGATAGACTTAGGCCTCAGGACTGTCTTGCAGGCATGGAGATGGCCATCCTTGAGATGCTTGCATGCGGTACAACGAGTTTCTGCGACATGTATCTCTTCCCCAAAGATATCTGCCATTGCATTGGCGAAAGCGGTATAAAAGCCAATCTTACACGTGTTCTTATGGGTGAAAACGAGGACTACAAATCATTTTTCAAACGAAATGAGGCTATAGATTTCCGAGAACGGTGCAATGGTCTATACAACGACCGCCTTCATGTTGATTGGAGCATACATGCGGAATACACCATTGCAGACAACATAGCCCAAGGTTTTGCAGAGGAGCTGCCAGAACTTGGAGGAAGGCTTCACATACACCTCGCTGAAACCAAAAAAGAACAGGAAGAGTGCATCCAAAGGCGTGGAAAGACACCTGCTAAGTGGTTCTATGACATGGGGTTCTTCAACGTTCCATGCTATGCCGCACACTGTGTGTGGGTCACTGAGGACGACATGGACCTTATGAAGGAGAAGGATGTGAGCGTTGTCCACAATCCATCGAGCAACATGAAGCTTGGAAGCGGTTTTGCTCCAATCCCCCGTATGATTGAGAAAGGCATCAATGTGGCGCTTGGAACTGACGGCAGTGCCAGCAACAACAACCTGAATATGTTCGAGGAGCTTCATCTTGCTTCGATCATCCACAATGGCTATACGGGAGACCCTACCATAATGAAGCCTGAGACTACAATCAAAATGGCTACGGTCAACGGTAGCATTCTCCAAGGCCGTCCTGACACTGGGGCTCTTGAAAAAGGAAAGAAGGCCGATATCATAGCACTTAACCTTGATGCTCCTCATCTTGTTCCAGACTACGATACGCTTGCGCTTGTAACATATTCGGCACAGGGAAGCGATGTCTGCATGACCATGGTGGACGGAAGGATTCTCTATGAAGATGGACAATACCTCACCATGGACAGGGAAAGGGTGTTCCATGACTACAGAAAGTCCTGCGAATACCTTGGAAAGGAGTAACGCCAATGGGAAATGCTGGAGCTTCTTCAAATCAGTCCTCCACGATGTCCAAGACATTCAAGGAACCTAGAACATTCACGATTGGCATAGACATAGACGACACCCTTGTAGACACCTTTGAGTACTTCCAGCCTCTTGTGGCAAAGCTTACGGGCCAGCCTTTGGAGTATCTTGTAGAGAACGACATTTCGTATGAGAACACTCCAAAGGAGTGGGGCATGGACTCCTTGGATTTCGCCCATAGGTTCTTCGACGACTACGTTCCAGACACCCCTGCAAAGGAAGATGCGGCCCAGGCCGTCGCAAGACTAAGGAAGGCTGGCAACAGGATCATCATAATCACAAGCCGCACCAATATGCTGTACAAGGACTGCTACTATACTTCAAGACTTGAGCTTTCGAACTGCGGTATAGAGTACGACAAGCTTATATGCACGGTGGACAAGGGGCTGGCCTGTAAAGAAGAGAAGGTTGACGTAATGTTCGATGACCTTGTGTTCAACTGCGATGCTGTCTCAAAGGTGGGAACAAAGGCGATCCTCTTTACAAGCAAGGAGAACAAGAACCAGGAGTCGGTTTTTCCTCGTGTAGAAAGCTGGAAGGAGGCCTTGGAGCTTCTTGGAAAGCTGGGCGTACCCTGCTGAAAGCGAATGAGAAGGCACCAAAAAACTGGCCACAAGGACATCGGTTTTGACATTTTTGACCCAACAGCATCGGCCTAAATCGTAATCAGGCTTGCAATCAGCCTTCCGTGTAGCGTGGGAACTTTAGGGTGAAGACGGTGCCCTGCCCGGGTTTTGAGTCCACGAGGATGTCTCCGTCGTTGGCAATGCAGGCGTGCTTTACGATTGCAAGTCCAAGTCCGGTGCCTCCGTTGGCCTTGCTGCGCGATTTGTCCACGCGGAAGAACCTCTCGAAGATTCTGTCCTGGTATTCCTCTGCGATTCCAATGCCGGTGTCGGCGACCTTTATGTATGAGAAGGCCTCGTCCTCAAGCGTGGTGATGCTTACGTGGCCACCGTTGTCCGAGTATTTTATTGCGTTGTCAACGAGGTTGAAGATTGCACTGTAGAGCATGGAGCTGCTTGCAAGAAGCTTCGTGTGGCCGCCCTGCACCGTAAGCGTGATGCCCTTTTCGTGCGCCAACTGCGAGAGGCTGTCCTTGATGGTGAGTGCGAGCTCGTGCGAATCCACCGCCTCCTTGACGACTCCTCCCTCGCGTTCCTCTATCTTAGAGAGTCTTATGATGTCCTCTATGAGACTTTTCATGTGCTGGCATTCGTTGTATATCTGCTCAAGGAACTGCTGTTTGTCCTCGTCCTTTACGATGCCTGACTTGAGAAGCTCTGCGCTGCCGGAGATGACATGAAGGGGTGTCTTGAGTTCGTGAGAGACGTTTGCCGTGAACTCACGTCTGCGGTTCTCTATGTCGAGCTGTCGTGTTATATCGTAGAGAAGAATGGACGTTCCGCTTTTGACGCCATGGGAGACGAGGGCTGTAGTCTCTATCCTGTATGTGCGTGATTTGCTGTGGAGGAATCCAAAATCCTCAAAACCACCTTCTTGGCAATCAATGGCCTGAATCATTTCTTCTGGTAGGATTTCATTATAATTCATGCCAAGTGGGCTATTCTTCATACCAAGAATTTTCATTGCAGATTTGTTTATGAATGAAATTTCACCCTTTGCCCCAACAAGTATGAGCCCCTCACGTAGAGAGTCCGATATGGATTGGAACTCCGCCTGGTTCTTCTGAAGTTCCTTCTGCTGCTTGGATATGTCTATCTTCTGGTCCCATATCTTTGCAAGCAGCGGACGTATCTCCTTGTATTCGCTTGAAGGGTCCGGAGTCTCTATGTCTATCTCGTTCAACGGCTTTACGATGCGTATTGAAAGAAGTCGTGCAATCACAGCTGCAAGCACAATGGACAGCATTGCAACGAGGATTATCTCGAACCTCATTTCGAATATCGTGTCCCCAAACGTCATCATGGTGGTGGTAGCCACTATGACCGTTCCGTCCAAAAGGCTGCGGCCAGCCATGATGAGCTCGCCGAACATGAAAGGCGTGTGAGTGCTTATTATGCGGTTGTAGTCCTGGACGACCTCTGACAGGAACGCCACAAGTGCGTTGTGGTCGGACACAAGGTACCACACGTCATCGGACGAGTCGTTGAGTATCTTGCCCGTTGGTGAGATTATCGTGATTCTGTAGTCGTGGGTGTTGAACCTTTCGACGAAGTCCTCTCCACCTACCATGTAGCCGTTGGAGACTATGTCAACGACCTCTCTGAGCAGCATCTCCTGCCTGCCGGTAAGCACCTTTGAGGTTGCGGAAACCGTGAGCATCACGGACACCGTCATGATGACGAGCATTGCAAGAAGAAGCGACCACATGAGTCTTTTCGTCATACTTCAAGGAACCTGTATCCTATTCCGCGGACCGTTTGTATGTACTGCGAACACGGTCCAAGCTTTGTTCTCAGAGTGCCGATATGCACGTCCACGGTCCTTGATTCCTCGCTTTTCTCCTGGCCCCATATGGTCCTGAATATCTCTTCGCGTGAAAACAGGATACCTGCATTGGATATGAGAAGCCTAAGCAGTTCGTACTCCCTCCCTGTAAGCTTGAGCGGGCTGCCGTCAAGGTATGCGCAATGGGCCTTCTCATCCAACGAAAGCCTTCCTATTTCAAATGACGTGCGCTTGTCTTCCTTGGGGGCGCATCTTCGTAGCACGGCCTTTACCCTTGAAATCATCTCCATCATACCAAAAGGCTTGCAAAGGTAGTCGTCTGCACCGTCATCCAGGCCGATGACCTTGTCATATTCCGTTCCTCGCGCAGTCGCGATTATGACGGGTATCTCCTGGAACCTCTCGTTGGCCCTTATCTTCTTGAGTATGGATATCCCGTCCTCTCCCGGCAGGTTGAGGTCAAGCATTATGAGGCTTGGAATCTCCTTCTCCAAGGCATTCCACAGGGCTTTGCCGTCCTCAAGCCCCTTTGCATCGAAGCCCGATGCCTTTAGGCTGTAGACCATCATCCCCTGTATGGATTTGTCGTCCTCTACGCAGTAGATCATCGAAGGCCTCCTTTCCGTCCGTTACTCCTTGGGATTCTGCTATCCTATTCTATATTTGCATTGTTTGTATTCTACATTAGCGCGTGCGTATATGTAAAGTTTTAACCTGTTCTTAACCCAATCTAAGCCAAAACCATATCAAATCTTTGGTTTTCTATGGGTTTTCTTGATGTTTTTCGCACATTTGAAAAGAACTATAAAAGAACTGTAAGGATTTTGTAAAAAAATTGTTGCGGAAAACAAGAACGTGGTTTACAGTTTAATAGAATCACACAAGAAGTCCTGCGTTCTGCGGATTTCCGAGTATATTCGAAAGGAGAAAAACGAATGCGTAAATCAATCATCGCTTTGGTTGTCGTCGCTCTCATAGCGGTCGCAGTTCCTACACAGCTCTTCGCTGCAATCAGCGGAGCACCTTTGAAGCAATATGAATGCCCGTTCCTTCTCACCTCCGGTGGACAGGGTGCAGGTTCCAAGATGCTCAGGCTTCTTGTCAACCAGTCCAAGAAGTTCACGCTTGGAACGGATTTCTTCCTTGAAGACGAGACCCCTGCAAGGTACGACTACATTGACAGCGGCAAGTACAAGGCCCTTGTAGTAGTCATGTCCGTTACAGAGAAGGGACTTGGTGCTTCCGGAATCACGATCGAGGACGAGATTGGATACCTCAAGAAGGTCGTGGAGAAGGCTCAGGCACAGAACATGCCAATCATTGCGGTTTCAATGGAGAAGGATGCCCGCAGCACAATCAAGACCAATGGAAACGAAAGGGTCATCGACACCATTTGTCCAAACGCAGACTGGATCATCACCATTGCAGACAACAATACAGACGGCAGATTCACAGAGCTTGGCAAGCAGTACAACATTCCTGTGACGATCATCGACAAGCCTCTTGAGCTCGTCAAGGTCCTTCCGGACATTTTTGTAAAGTAATTCTTGTAACACAATTCAGAACAAACAATTAGGAGATATTGAATGTCAGTAACAGCCTTGACGTTTATTCTGCTCCTCATAATGATTGCATCATTCGTGTTGAGCAGCATCAAGCTTAAATCACCGGACATCTCCATGGTCGTCGCGGCAATCGTGATAGCCGTTGTGGGCATGTTCATGTTCCCGGATCTTGGAAGTCCTGTGATGTACCTCGTTGAAGGTCTGTTCGTGAACCTGGACCTTGCAATGCTGTTCATAGCAGCATCCATCTTCGTGAACATCTATTCGTATTCAGGTGCGGTTTCCACAATCACAAGGGGAATCGTAGAGAAGATAAGCAACAAGTGGCTCCTCATCACCATCATGGGTGTGCTCATGCTCATCCCTGGTGCACTCACCGGTGCAGGAAGCGTTGCAATCTTCGTCCTTGGAGGACTTGTGAACACCGTCCTCGAATCCCTTGGCGTGTCCAAGAGAAAGAGAACGGTCTTCATATTCTTCTTCGCCATACTCTCTGCCGCAGCACCTCCAATCAACCTTTGGACCATGCTCATGACGGCACAGGCCAATATGCCTTACGTTGGATTCACATGGCTCCTTCTGGTTCCAATCTGCATAGCCGGTGCAATCTGCATCGTGTACGTAGGTTGGGGTGCAAAGCCTGAACCAAAGGAAGAGACGCTCAAGAAGCTTCCTGAGAGGACCGAGGGCATGACATGGTGGAGGATCCTCCTTCCTGTCGCAACCATCATCGTTCTCTTCGTGCTCGCGCTCGCGGCACCTTGGAACCTTCCTGTCCTTGGACTTCCACTCATGTTCGTCATAGCTGCAATCGTGGCGCTCCTTTGCAACCCAAAGAAGACCACAGGCAAGCAGTACCTTGGAATCCTTGACGACACAATGGAGCAGGTGTTCCCGCTCGTCGCCAACGTCCTTTCCATTGGAGTGCTTCAGAGCGCAATGGCCGCAACAGGTGTCAGAGGCCTCATTGGAAGCACATGCGTAGGTCTTCCTCTCGTGCTTATCTACAGCCTCATCCTCATCATTGGACCAATCTGTCAGGGATGCTTCAACTACGGTTGTTCAGTCGTCCTGGGCGGACCTCTCATCTTCATGTTCAACACGCTTGGTATGGACGTCACCGTCATTTGTGCAGCGCTTTCGCTCATATTCCCAATTGGCGACTGCCTTCCACCTTCGCGTATCGTTGGACGTCTTGCATGTGAAGAGACCGGCTACACGGATTCCTACCTTGGATTCCTCAAGTCTGCACTCGTTCCAATCCTTGCGATTGGTCTCATAGCAGTCTTGATGATCGTCAAGCCGCTCTGGTTCACATTCTTGTATTAAGGAGGCCAAAGTATGGTATTTCTAGAGAATCTTATACACATTCTTTACTTCGTCATGGCAGGCCTCATTGGACTCAGCATGGTCAAGAGCCTTTTCAAGAGGAAGAAGAACGGTTCGATAGTCTTCGACATCATGTATGCCTACTGTCTCATCCCGTTCCTCCTTCGCGTCCTTTACATCAAGTGAGGTAGAACATGGAAGCAACAAAGAAAAGGTTCATACTTAAGATTGCAATTCTGGTCGTTATGCTGGTCTTCGCAGCCATAGCAGGTGTGAAGTTCTGGCAGCTCAGACACTACAAGGAGACCATAGTCCTTTCAGAGGACATCACTGACGTGAAATGGCTTTCCGACTACTGTCCATCGCTCAAGGATACCTGGCTCGATACGCCTGTCTTCATTGCAGATTCAGGCGTAGAGGGCGGTACGGTGTTCATCAACGGATGTCCCCATCCATATGAGCCTGCATCCACAATGGCTGCATTCCTCATGCTTGAGAACATCAAGGTTGAGAAGGGCAAGGTCATCATCGTTCCAAGGGCCAACTACTCGGGTTCCACTGAGGGAATGGTCGGCGATGCATATCCAAGGTTCTTCACTGTCGAAACCCAGTGGGGAGGAGAGACGTTCCGCATTGGCGACAGGTACACCAACCCTCTTGACCAGTGGCCCGATCCATTCACATACGTGAACTATCCATCTGGTCAGAACCTTGCATACCAGGATATCAGAAACCTCAACAGGACATATCCTGGCCGCGAGAACGGAACCATCACGGAGCGTGCCGCATACGCAATCATGGAGATAATCAGACAGGAAGACGTCGATATAGCCATTGACATGCACGAGGCTGAAATCCTCTATCCAGTCACAAGCACATACGTTGCACCTGCAAAGGTTCTGGATAGGGAGAAGTTCCTTGAGACCGGTGTCATGGAGTACATCGAGCCTGAGAGGAACTCCCTCGACGTCGCCATGATGGCTGCAATGAACATAGACCAGTTCTTCATGAAGTGCGCGGCTTCTCCAAACACCCTCCACGGCCTTAGCCACAGGGAATGGGCGGACTGGTCTGATGCCATGACGTTCCTCATGGAGACCCCTGAGATATTCATTGACAAAATCACAGGTCCAAGGACGGAGGCCCTCCTTTACGAAGGCAAGGACGAGTTCCTTCAGAACGTCACGGACAAGGGTCTTACATACTTCCCATACGACATGGAGTTTGGAACTCCAATGTGGTACAGGACAGCCCGTCACCTCTCTGGTGCAATGGAGATCATCAACTGGGCGGCTCTTTTCTACGATGATGTCGAATGCATCGTTTCTTGGCCTCTCTACGAGGAGATGGCTGAGATAGAGGAGCAGGGAATCGATTCCATTGGATACTTCCTCAAGAATCCAGATGCTCCAGAGAACGAAGCGAACAGATTCGTGATCTACCACAAGCCTGTGGAGAAATAGAAATTGGTATTCTTGCCCCCTTTGGTTGGCAGCCTGCCGACTAGGGGTGCATCTTTGAAAAAAAGAAGGAGAAAAACGTATGAAGAAATTTTTCTTGGTTCTGACCGTTGCACTGCTTGTCGCAGTTGGAACGCTTGGAGCTTGTACTATCTTTGCAGTAGGCAAAGGTGCCACGGTTGACGGTTCGACCATGTCCACCCACTCCTGCGACTCGACAAGCGATGACCTTCGTGTTTGGCTCATCCCAAGCATGCCGGCAGGTACTGAGCGCGATGTCGTCCTCGACGGACGTGCGGGTGCCGACTATTCGCAGTTCCCAGCTGTCAAGGACTATGGTAAAAACGGAATGGTCCTTGATACCTATACAACTGAAAGGGATACCAACAGATACATCCACGCAATGTATTCCTTCATGAACGACAAGGGCCTTGCAATGGGCGAGTCCACATGTTCCTACGATAGAAACAGCGAACAGGGCAAGCTCGTCAAGAAGGCTTTTGCAAACAAGGAAGGCATCTACGACTGCTACATGCTTCAGGACATAGCTCTTGAGAACTGCAACACAGCACGCGAGGCTGTTGAGTTCATGGGCAAACTCGTAACCGAGTACGGCTGGAACGGCAGTGCAGAGTGTATAGATATCTGTGACGGAAACGAAGCATGGGTCTTCGAAGTCTACGGTGCAAACTATTGGGTTGCAGCTAGGGTTCCAGATGACATGATCTTTGTGGCCGCAAACAGAGCAAGGATCAACTTCTTCGTCGAAGACGATCCAGACAACTACCTCTATGCCCCTGGCATCAAGGAGTTTGCAATAGAGAATGGACTCTGGGACGGCGAAGGCGACTTCATCCCTTGCTACACATTCGCTCCATATCCATACAGACCATACTCCACAAGAAGAGAGTGGGTTGCAATGATGACGCTCGATCCAACTCTCAACCTTGATCCGGAAGAGAAGGACACGGACCGCAACTGGCCTTGCTTCGTCAAGCCTCAGAACAAGGTCTCAGTCCAGGACATTTTCGAGCTTTACGGAAACTACTATCAGGGCACAGAGTACGACACGACCAAGTCCATTTGGGCAGGTCAGTTCGGCGATCCTCTCAACCCAGCACAGGACTGGACGCAGAGAGCCATCAACAGCTATCGCTGCACGTATGTTCAGATTGCAAACGTCAAGTCATGGCTTCCTGAAGAGGCAAGATGTCTCGTATGGTTCGGCTGGGGCGCACAGTCCTGCACATACCTCACACCGCTCTTTGGTTCACAGCTTTCACTTCCTGAGCACTTTGGCCGTGGATTCAGAAGCGAATACGACGAGAACTCCGGTTGGTGGAACAACGTCCTCGTACAGCAGCTTGCAAGAATCAACTATACAGCTGCAATCGAAGACATCAAGGCCGCTAGGGACCAGAAGATGCTCGACCAGTACGACATCACATTTGCAATCCAGAATCAGGCTGCAAAGATGATAAAGAACGGACAGAAGGAAGCTGCTCTTGAGCTTCTTACGACCTACTCCAACCAGCAGGCCAACATGTGGTTCGAGACATACGACGATCTTGCAAAGACCCTCATCTCCAACTACATGCTTGGTGCGGTCAAGGGTTCGACATGGGGCATTCCATACACCGATTTCTGGAACGAGCTTTCAGCATCGGAATGGGGCCAGTACAAATAATAGGAGGATTGTAGAATGAAGAAAGTGTTTTTGGCGGTTCTGGTAGTCCTTCTCGTGGCTGCCCAGAGCGTAGCTGCATGCACCATATTTGCAGTTGGAAAGAATGCAACGGTCGATGGTTCGACCATGACGAGCCACACATGTGACTCAAACTCGGACGATGTCAGGATCTGGCTCATCCCATCCATGGAAGCAGGTACTGAAAGGGACGTCGTCGTATCCGGTAGAAAGGGTGCCGACTACTCGCAGTTCCCAGCAGTCAAGGACTACGGTACGAACGGCATCGTCCTTGATTCCTACATAAACGAGAAGGCTACCAACCAGTACGTCCACGCTATGTACTCCTTCATCAACGACAAGGGCCTTGCAATGGGCGAGTCCACATGCGTATACGACTGGTCAGCTGAAAAGAGCAAGCCTGTCAGAGAATGGATGAGCAAGAGCGAAGGAATCTGGGACTGCTACATGCTTCAGGATGCCGTCCTTGAGAACTGCTCCACAGCCCGTGAGGCAATCGCATTCATGGCAGAGAAGATCGAGAACGACGGTTGGAACGGATTCTGCGAATGCATCAATCTCACAGACGGAAACGAAACGTGGGTCTTCGAGGTCTACGGCGGAACCGCTTGGGTTGCAATGAGAGTTCCAGATGACTGCGTATTCGTAGCTGCAAACCGCGCTAGGATCGACTACCTCATCGAGAACGACCCAGACAACTGCCAGTACAATCCAAACATCAAGCAGATCGCCATTGAGAACGGTCTTTGGAACGGCGAAGGCGAGTTCAGACCAAACGATGTGTTCTGTCCAAACGCAGTCGAGAACATGGGATGCACACTCAGAGAGTGGAGAGCGATCACTCTCCTGAACCCAGAGCTCTACGGCGACCTCGATCCATGGGGAGATCCGGACGACTACCCATTGTTCGTCAAGCCTGACCACCTCCTCACAGTCGATGACATCCATCGCTTCTGCTCCGACTACTATGCCGGAACGCAGTTCGACCTTTCCCGCACAGCCGATGCCGGTGATTTTGGCAACGTCCTCAGCAACTACCACAACAGCCTCAAGAAGGCCACAAGGGAAGGTGTTGCAAGACCAATCAACATGTTCCGTGCAACATACGTCCAGATCTCCCAGATCAAGGCATACCTCCCAGAAGAGGCAAGATGTCTTGTGTGGATGGGTTGGGGCGCACCAAGCACAACATACCTCACTCCAGTGTTCGCTTCTGCAACGGAGCTTCCTGAGCACTTTGGACGCGGCGTGAGAACGGAATACGACGAGAAGTCAGGTTTCTGGAACACCGTCAACGTACAGCAGCTTTCAACCATCAACTACCGCTCTGCAATCGAGGACATAAAGGAAGTCAGAGATCCAAAGATGGCATCCATCTACGAGCAGACAGCGGTTGCACAGGAAGTTGCAGCTTCCATGATCAATGCTGGTCAGAAGGACCTTGCAGTCAAGTACCTCACAGGCTACACGGCTGCGGTTGCAAACGACTGGTTCGATACATACCAGGCACTTGGTGACAAGCTCCTTGCAAAGTACATGTTCGGAAACGTCAACATGAAGGTTCCGGCAAGGTCCGACTGGTGGAAGAACATCGTATTCGAGACTGTCAGCAACAACCTTAGACCAGAGGAAGTCTAATTATTCAGGTTATTCAAGAGGGGTTGCAAAGCCCCTCGACGATTCAGGAATCCCAAGGGTTGGCCACTAGAAACGGCCGGCCCAAGGGAATCGGTCTTGGCGAATCGCTATTCGCTATAAGGAGCAGATGATGAAGAAAAGCAGACTTATGATTTTGGCGGCCTTCGTGGTCATGGCATTGACCCTTGTAGGCTGCGCTTCCTCCATCTCAGGCGAGCCAATGAAGGCTCAGGACACATACGAGATAGTTGGCTACAGCTACGTCTTCACCCTTGATGGAAACAAGGTTGAGGTGAACTATGTGGACTGGTATGGAGACGAAGAGATAAAGGGCATGGAGGAGGCCTTCATGTCAATGGTTCCAAAGGCACGCAGTGCAGAGAGCCCTGTCTCTGGTACGATTGTCGTGATGTCCAAGAGGAACCTTACGCTTGATGAGTTCTCATCCTTCGTAGAGGGGGCAAAGGAACTCGTCTACAACCAGATATTCTGATTGATTTTCTAATGGATTCTCCATCCTTTGGAGAAATCCTTTTTGGAAGGGAGTTTGATTGGCGTTCCTGAGAGGTCCTGGATGCCAATTGAATCATAGAAAAGCACAAAAGGAGTGTTTTATGAAGAAAATCGTCATTACTGCATTGCTTATTGCATGTATTGCCGTTCAGAGCGTCTTCGCCTGCTTCATCACAGGAGTGGGAAGACTCGCCTCCGCTGATGGTTCGACCATGACGTCACATACATGTGACAGTGCCAGCGATGATCTTAGACTTTGGCTCATCCCTTCAATGGCTGAGGGAACTGAGCGTGAAGTCGTTGTTGATGGAAGAAAGGATGCCGATTTCTCCAATTTCCCGGAAGTGAAGGACTACGGCGCAAGGGGCATCGTCCTCGATTCATACATCAATGACAAGGATACATATCAGTATCTCCATGCAATGTATTCATTTGCAAACGAAAAGGGCGTCACGATGAACGAGTCCACCTGCGGATGGACCAAGGCTCAGAGAGAGACCCTTGCTGCATACGAAGGAATCTGGGACTGCTACATGCTCCAGGACGCCGCTCTTGAGAACGCCGCAACCGCAAAGGAAGCTGTTGATTTCATGGGTGCAAAGATCACCGAGCAGGGTTGGAACGGCTGGCCAGAGTGTATTGTCGTAGCTGACGGAACGGACGTTTGGGTATTCGAAGCATACGGTGGACACATGTGGTGTGCATTCAAGCTTCCTGACGATGCGTTCTTCTTCTGCGCAAACCGCTGTAGGATAGACTTCTGGGAAGAGGATTCCGATACATACCTCTCCGCTCCAAACATGAAGGAGTTCGCTCTTGAGACCGGTCTTTGGAACGGCGAAGGCGAGTTCAGACCATGTCAGGTCTTCGCAGCTGGAAACTACTCCTTCAACTGCATTGGAAGAGAGTGGAGAGTCCTCGTGACGCTCGAAAGCGACTACACGGCAGATGTCATTGGAAAGGACGAGCTTGCATACTGCGAGACTCCAGACGATACATTCCCACTTTACTTCACACCTTATGAGAAGATAACCGTTGGAACCATTGCAAGGATCTGTTCGGACAACTACGAAGGTACAAAGTACGATGGAACCAAGTCCGCATACGCAGGCATGCACGGCAACGTCCTCTCCGTTCCATACGAGTACAGACCAACCAACGTCCCACAGTGCACGTACTTCCAGATCTCAAACGTAAAGGCATGGCTTCCTGAGGAGGCAAGATGTCTCGTATGGTTCGGCTGGGGTGCACCAAGCACGACATACCTCACACCTGTCTTCGCTTCCCAGACTGAGCTTGCACCTCACTTTGGAGTAGGAACAAGGTATGAGTACGATCCAAATTCCGGTTGGTGGAACGAAGCCCTCGTGCAGACGGCTGCAACGCTCAACTATGCCGATGCCATCGAGGTCATCAAGTCCGTCAGAGATCCTCTCATGGAGGCTCAGTACGAAGCCACGTTCGCAATCCAGAACCAAGCTGCAAAGATGATCAAGAACGGCCAGCGCGACGAGGCCATCAAGCTTCTCACGACCTATGCGAACTATCAGGCAGAGATGTGGTTCGATCTCTACGGAGACCTTTCCGAAGAGCTTCTTGCCAGGTACGTCGTTGGTAGAGTCAACATGAAGTCTTCTCCTGCCCTCCATAAGGATTGGTGGAAGGAAGTCGTGTCAGCTGTTTCAGCTTTGGACAAGTAGGTTTGGACAAGTAAGTTTGGGAGAAAGACATAAATGAAAAGAGCAAAGACAATAACAATCCTTGCAATCCTGCTGGTTGTACTTTGTCTTACATCCTGCTCCACAACATGGAAGAAGACCCAAGGGCTCAATGCCGAGGTCGCATACCGTCTTGTAGGCTATGACTATATCTTTAGCCTTGACGGCAACGAAGTCACTTTCAAGTATGTGGATGCAGTTGGAGACGATGAAGTCCCTGTAATCGCTGCGGCTCTCATGGGAGTTCTCCCTGGCGCCGTTGGATATGAAGCCCCAATTGGTGGAACCATTGTCCTCAGGGCAAAGGCCAACCTCACAGAGGTCCAATTCAACGAGTTCGTAGCCGCCGCCCAAGCGCTTATCTACGATACCATCTATTGATTTGACTTTGCACGGCATGCTTGGTTTCATCTATGATTCCACGTGTGCCGTGCATTTATATTCCAGGGAAGCTGTCGAATGAAGCTTCTTAATGAAGATTCTTAATGAAGCTGTCGAAGTTTCCCTTCCTGTGGTTTTATGCTATGGTATTGAGGGGTGCTGGATCTGGTCCGGCACCTTTGTTGTTGGTGGAAGGCTTGCCATGGTTATTGTTTTCACATTGACGGCGGTGCTTCTCGTCCTTGGATTGGTCGAAGCCCGCAGACACAGAAAGAACCTCAACGATGTCCCAATAAGGATTCTTGTAAACGGAACACGGGGCAAAACCACGCTTGCAAGACTTCTTGTCGCCAGCCTCAATGCACAGGGCATCCGCACAATGGGTCGTACAACCGGCTCAGAGGCCACCATCATATACCCCGATGGCTCTGTAAAGCCAATCGTCCGCAAACGGCGTGCACGAGTCTATGAGCTGGTGCCTTTCTTCAGGGAGGTCTCATTGGAATCCTCTAGAGGCGTTTCAAGCGGTCTTGGTCCTGTCCAGTGTGTGGTGGTGGAGTGCATGGCTCTTCAGGCTGAGAACCAAGTGGCCTTCCGCGACTGGCTTGTAAGGCCAACCCATGTATTTATCACGAACACCTATGTAGACCATGTCCCAGAGATGGGTCCTACACGGGAGAGCACCGCACAGGTTTTGGGTTTGAGCGTGCCTAAGGGTGCATCGTTGTATGTCTCCGATTCCTTCTATGACGGGCTTGATGCGAGAGTTGTCCATGTGTGCGACGCGGCTCCCCTTGAGAATCACCTTGAGGATCCCGTCATCCATCCTTCGTGCATGGCAATGGCGTGGGCGTTCCTCAAGGACATGGGATTTGGAATTGAGACGCTTCAGGTCGGTGTTTCAGCGTTCGTTCCAGACAAGGGGCTTCTTGAGCCGTTTCCGTTGCGCGGGGGTGGGGTCTTCGTTCCAAGCTTCAGCGTAAATGACGAGACCTGCATGGAGGAAACCATACGCAAATGGAGCTCTTCGTGCGGAGGAAAAGTCAATGTTGTATTCAACAACCGCAAGGACAGGGAGCAGCGGATTCTGCTGTTCAAGAACGTTCTGTCTAGGGTTTGCGATTTGGTGGATGATGTCCTAGTAATTGGAGACTATCCCAAAAAAGTGGCTTTCTATATTGGATATGGTGCTGTTCCGTGTTCCGTAGAAGAAGTCTTTGATAAAGTGTCGTCCAGCTCCGGTGCTGTTTTCGTAGGTCTTGGAAACATCAAGGGAGCCGGCGAGGAGCTTATTGGAAAGCTTCAGAGTTGTGATGGCGGCTGTGATGATGGCTGTGATGGAAAGGGGGCTGTATAATGCTTTTCGAATTGGTGTCGCTTAGCGTCGTACTAAGCCTTGTATGTACTGAGTTCACTGGTCTCTTCGCCGGAGGCTTGGTCTCCGCAGGGTACTTTGCGTACTACTTCCATGAGCCTTCAAGGATTGCCTCGTCCCTTGTGGTCGCCGTTTTGATATGCCTTGTCGTCAAGCTCCTGCAGCATGTGCTCATATTGTATGGAAGAAGACGCTTTGCTTTGTCGTTGGTGCTGTCGCTTGCCGCTGTGTGGGCTTTGGAGAAGACCTTCTTCCTGTATTCAGGTCTTTCCGTCGATATCCGTGTAATCGGGTACATCATCCCAGGTCTCATTGCCTCTGACATGGAGAAGCAGGGCATTTTCAAGACATTGGGAGTGCTTGCCGCCATAACATTGGTCATAAGACTCATCGTGGTCCTTGGATTGTAGATTTTAGGTGTGATTTGGGGCCTGATATGCGTATAGGAAAGCCTTTCTTGATTGCCGCTTTGGTTGTTCTGGTGATTGGTACATGTCTTGTGTACTTTTTGGCCCAGAAGTCCGATTCCGATTACAAGGACCTCCAGTATGCCGCCGCACGGCGCATGGAGGAGGCCGAATCGTTCTTGAAGGAACGTATCGTGTCCCTTGGAATCCCTTTCGAGGACACTGATTTGAACTCCACCGGTTTGATTGGGCCAGAGTTCACTGAACTTACATCCACACCTGGGGACGAAAAGGCAAAGAGATCGGCCTTGAATCCATTGTTCTCCGCCGCCATGGTGCGCTATTTCCATGAAGCGGGCTTGGAGAAGGGAAGTGTAGTCGCTGTTGGAGCAAGCGGCTCGTTCCCAGGCTTCGTAATTGCAGTGCTTACCGCCGCAACGGAGATGGAGCTTGATACAAGGCTCATCGTTTCATGTGGTGCAAGCATGCACGGTGCAACACGGGTGGAGTACAACGTCTTCGACATAGTAGGGGATCTTCTGGATGCTGGGCTTGTTGACTGCAACGTCCTTGCCGTATCGCCCGGAAGTGCAAACGACAAGGGCGGTGGGGTGTTCGAGGATTTCCTTTACTTTGGAAGTGCAGATCTTTCAGTGAATCTGTGCAAGGCCGCCTCCTCTAGGTTTGATGCTGAGTTCATCTACTATGATGACCTGGCTCAGAACATAGTCCATAGAAAAGAGCTCTATGGTGACGATGTGGACCTCTTTGTGAATATCGGTGGTGCCGCTGTAAACAACGGAACCAGCTCCTATTCGTTGGCGTTTCAACAGGGTCTGGTGATGCCTGACCAAGCTCCAGAGGCCCCTTCCTCTCCAACCCGCGGCTTGAACTATGAGTTCTCCTCAATTGGCGTTCCCGTCATAAATCTTTTGAATGTGAAGCTTCTATGCCAAGAGAACGGAATTACATTCGACCCTGTGCCGTTGCCTTCAGTGGCTTCGTTCGATTCGTTCGATTGGCCAGGCCTTCAGACCGTTTCATATAACAAGTTCATTGCTTTTGGAACGCTTGCCGTCGCATTTGGCGTGCTTGCTGCAGGTGTCGTCGTCGATGTGAGGAAAAGAAGGATTCTGAAGAAGGAGAGTTGCAAGTGAGGAGAATCCTTGGCCTTGTCTGTTTTGTCCTCTTTATGCTGTGCCTCCTTTTTGGATGTTCTTCTTCCGCCGGTGTCGTAGATGGCGGCAACGTCGTCAATGATGAAGTTCTTGGCAGTGATGGCAGACCGCTGGTGGTTGGGATTGCATGGAGGCAGGATGTGAAGAGTTCTGCTTTCATGCGGGTCGTCGATTATTTCTCCTCTGCTGGCTTTGAAGTCGTTGTTTTGGGCCAGACCACTTCTTCGTCCCTTGGATACTATCCTGATGGGACTTTGTCCGATACCTATGTCAATCTTGATTTCTCCTTGACGGATGAGTGTGTGGAGATCCTTAGAACTTGTTCCGTGGATGTTCCTTCAGGGGTTTCAGATGTGGATTTGATTGTATTTACAGGTGGCGAGGATGTATCTCCAACGCTGTATGGAAAGCCCTTTGATATGGATTCCTTGGACTTTTCAGACATGTATGTCTACAATGCCAATCGTGATGTCTCGGACTACCTTCTTATGCGCTATGCTTTGGACAACGATATCCCTGTTCTGGGAATATGCCGTGGAATGCAGATGCTTGCAATTGCAACCGGCTATTGTTTGATAGAAGACATACCTTCGTACTATACTGCAAACGGGGTGTCTGATGCTGCCATGCACAGAGCTGTGGATGGAGGCTATTCGTTCCATGATGTCTTTGTCGAAAGCACTGACAGCCATGGTCTTTTTGAAGCAAGTGAGGTTTTCACCGTTGCCTCGTCACACCACCAAGCGGTGGATATGATCAATACGTACTCAGGCTCTAGTCTGACTTCGTGTGTCTCTTTCACCGCCTTCGATTGTCCTGAAGGTGTCCGCATTGCAGAGGTCATGGAACGTACTGACAAACTCTTTGCCGTTGGCATCCAGTTCCATCCTGAATACTTCGTAGACCACCCTGACGGACCTGGCCATGAAGCCTCTGTCCGCTTCCTCGAAAGACTCAAGTCTTCATTGATGTGCGATTTTTAGCATTTTTGACTCGTTTTCGCACAACAATGTGCGAAAAACTCTAAAAACGAAGCAAAATAGCACATGAACCATTGAAGCTACATTGATTGTCTTTGTACTACAACAAATCGTTGGTTTTTTGTTTTGGGCTTTTCAGGGATTGTGCACCTTAGTATTCCATTATCTATCATGGGTTGGATGTACTTTGACATTATGTGGTAGCGTGTCATTCCTGAGAAATCTACAAGCTCCTGGCGTGTTCTTGGGGTTCTGCAAAACTCTATCAATTGCTGTTCCAGTGTAATCATTTTGTCTCTCACTGGATCTTGGGTATAGTTTCCATAATCAGGTGCTTCTTCATGTACTTCTTCTGCAGTTGTCAGTTCGTTGTATATGTTGTTTCTGAATACGACCTTGAATTCTCCTCTTCTTTGACTGAACTCTGGTCTTGGAAGTCCTGCGTTGCGCATTTCTGAAATCATCGTTGGGATGCCGGAGTATCGATTCTCTGTGATTCTGAGAAGTTCAAGCATATTGGCAAGTATTGGGTTGCGAGTTTCCAGTCTTGATTTTCCAAGTTCATCAACTGCAACATGTCCATACAGTTCTCCGCTGCTCTTTATCTCTATGCGGTCTCTGTACATTTCTATTGAGATTGGGGTGTTCTCGGTATAGATGCTGTAATCCCGGTGTACCAAGGCATTGAGAATCGCCTCCCTTATTGCGGCGATTGGGTATTCTCTTCTGTCTTGTCTCTTGCCGTTTTTGTCTATGATGGTCATGTTCCTACTGTTTCGTTTTACGAAATCCACTGCATCGTCCAGCATTTCAGGGATTGCTCCAGTCAATCGTTTGTTGTCAATGAATCTCTCTTCAAACGGACCTGTATCTCCCATTTTGGTTCCAGACAATGAGACTGCGGTTATGCTGAGCTGCGGGAAATATGCCTGTGGATATAAGGAGAACACCATTATTCCAGCAAGGGTGGGCTTTCCGTTATGTGTCACTCCCATGAGTTCCAATATGTCATCATCGCTGACGTTCTCTCTTGGATTGCGTCTGTCTTCTTTGACTGCATTCAGGTACTTTGCAAGTCTTTCCTTGTCGAAGAGCTTCATGTCTGCATTGTCTATGGTCCTTAGCTCGTTTCTTTCCTGCCTTCTAAAAGCCTCATAGCTATAGATTTCATATTGGGTCATTTGTCTGTCTCCATCTCCAACCCTTACGAAAGAACCTTTTGCGATGCCTGTTCCCGCGTAGTAGACGGGTCGGTTTGATGCCTCAACTCCTGGAATCTCGGCGCAGACTATAGTTTTTCCTCGGATTTCACACATTGTGATGACTGCTCTTACGAGAGGCTCCATCTGTAGACAGTTCTCCATTATTTTGCGTTGCACATCATCTGCATCATAGACTCCAACGATTTCACAATTTGGTTTGTCTGAGACCCCAAAGACAATCATGCCTCCTGAATCTTGGTTCGAGAACGATGACAGCGTATCGTGGATATGTCTTGGAAAGTCTACATGTGCAGACTTAAGTTCCACTGTCTGTCTTTCCGCTTTGAAATGCTGTATATCAGAAACCAGTTGTATCAATTCTTCAGTCTGCATTTTTGACAACTCCTTTTGGCAAATATGTCTTAATTATAGCAATTTTGTTGTCAAAATCAAGAAATTTGACAACTTTATTGCTAAAAAGGAGAGCTTGTTACTGGTTTGCCAAAAAACTATAGAAATCACTCAACAAGACAATACAAGATAAAAGAGGAGATAAAAGAGGAGTTGACAAAGTGCTGGGGGGGGTATTCTAGACTAAGTCAATTAAAGGGGTGTTTTTCAAATGAAAACAAAACTGTTTTGCTTGGTATGTGTTGCCTTACTTGTTATGGTAATGGTTTCTTCGTGTACATCCAGTGTCCAGAGGCTTAGTTCTGATGTGGAAATAGACTTGACAGGGGAGTGGAATGATACAGACGTGAGTATTGTATGCAGT
>Ga0129317_1000850_pt1 | contig 27191 bp, 27 predicted proteins | sample Cm1ome_FD_94430 | JGI IMG/M metagenome (GOLD analysis project Ga0129317, IMG submission 94430) | Eastern black-and-white colobus group fecal microbial communities from Wisconsin, USA - Cm1105 metagenome | ecosystem: Host-associated > Mammals > Digestive system > Large intestine > Fecal | place... | reverse complement strand
TGCACAGGCTCCGCACCTGCTTCGCAGGGTGGCCGCTGGTATGGGCCGAGGTGGCCGTTTTAATCGGACCAGGTGGCCGCTGAGATCGGGCACCCGTGGCCGCTGGAGAGGGCCTTATGCACTCATAACGCAAATTTTGACATTTCAATTTTGAAAGCATCTTTAAATGGGGCAAATTGCACAAATTTTAAATATATTGACAGTATTTCGGTTGCAAGAAATTATGTACCAGGTTCAAAATCTCTTTCTAACTGTGCAGAATATTTTTCTATCCCTATAGGTCGGCACCATAATGCATTAGACGATGCAAAAACCTGTGCCCAGTTGGTTATTCAATGCCTATATCTTTCAAGTTGCGCTAATATAGGTGAACTTTGCTTTTCGTCCCCAAATATTAAAGTACATAATTTTTCTGATCATCAACAACGACATGTAACACCTAGCCCACGGTGGTCTACACTATCAAAAGTTAACCCAAAAGATATTGTGTCTACTAATACTTGTTTGGACTGTAATCATCCCCTGTATCAAAAAAACATCGTTTTTACTGGAGAGCTAAGTATTGACAGAAAAGACGCAATGCAGATGGCCATTAATGTTGGCGCAGTGGTTAAAACTTCTGTTTCAAAAAAAACTCATTATCTTGTCGTTGGGAAACAAGACACTGATCTAGTTGGGGAAGATGGACTGAGCAGTAAAGAGGAAAAAGCATATGAACTCAACGCTTCTTGTCAAGCTGATATTAAAATAATTAAGGAACAGGAGTTTCTTGACCTGATCAAATCAGTTTGTTTGGGAGGCGTTGTATGAAAGGCCAAACTAATTTTGATATGCTCAATGACGATCTGCCCACTGAAGGACCTGCTTCAAAATTTATCTTACAGTCATTTATTAAATTCGCCAAGGAACAGCATAATCTACCAAGCAATATTTTTCAACTTTCTAGGGGGAAGGCATATTCCTCGATTACATTTCAATCAACTCTGATATGTCGTGTTTGCTTTCGAGGACAGAATCAATACATTTCCATTGCAAACCAATATGTTTCCCTATTTCCACCTAATGCTCAAATTTACTCTGATCCAAAAGAATTGAAGTTTTCTAAGATAAATATTCAATCTAATCAATATTTGCAAGAAATACTTCAGAATCTTTGTGCTGTTTTGGATCAAGTTATTAATAACACACTCAAAGAGTACGATTGTTGCTCTCGATACAATGAATGCAGTGATGCTAAAAAGTGTGTGCACCCAGATGCCTTATTTTCACTTGGTTGCGGATATAGAAAGATAATTAACTCTGGTCGCATTTTCCATGGCCAGAATCGAAACATTGACTAATATTTACTATAAAATAGAGATCACCTGTAAGCAAGAACCAAAAAGACACTGATAACTGATGAAGGAGTTTCTTTCATGGACGACAACATGCTGCTGGCCGCCATTGGCCAAATGATGGATGAAAAATTGGACCAGGCAAAAAAAGAGATCGCCGCCCAAACTGCTCAGCAGCTTCAGGAGGCACAGCGGGAGATTGCCCGGGACACGGTTACCCTGATGGACGCGGAGTTCAAGGGGAAATTTGATTTGCTGGCCGAGGAGCTGAAAAGCCTCCGTGACCTTCTGCCAACGCTGGATCAGCTGGAGCAGATGCAGGAGACCGTGGACATGCATCATGTTCTCCTGCGCCAGCACACCCGAGAGATTGCAAACCTGAAAAAAGCCACCTGACGCGCAATCGATCTGAAGGGGAGCAAGTTTAATACCGCCCTTCGGGGCGGTATTTTGCTGCACGGAGGAATGACTATGCCCAATCTATATGACATCTATCTCCGCAAGTCCCGGGCCGACCGGGACGCCGAGGCCAACGGCGGAGGCGACACACTGCTCCGCCACCGCACCGCCCTGCTGGAACTGGCAAAGAAAATGGATCTGACCATCCACCATATTTTTGAGGAGGTGGTATCCGGTGAGAGCATCGCCAACCGCCCGGAGATGCAAAAGCTGCTGGCCGAGGTGGAAGGCGGCCTGATTGCCGGCGTGCTGGTGATGGAGGTAGAGCGTCTGGCCCGCGGCAATACCAGGGATCAGGGCGTAGTGGCCGAAACCTTTCAGTATTCCGGCACCAAAATCATCACCCCATCAAAGATCTATGACCCCTCTGACGAGTCGGACCAGGAATATTTTGAATTTGGCCTGTTTATGTCCCGCCGTGAGTATAAGACCATCAACCGGCGGCTCCAGCGCGGCCGCATGGCCTCCCTCCAGGAGGGAAAATATATTGCCGGGGCCGCTCCATATGGATATGAACGCGTAAAAATCAAAGGGGATAAAGGTTTTACACTTGCCATTGTTGAGGACAAGGCCGCCGTTGTCCGCCACATCTACGACCTGTACACCGACGGTCAGATCCAGCCGGATGGCAGTGTAAAGCGTATTGGCAGCAGCAGTATCGCAAAGCAGCTGGATCTGGAGGGCACCCCCTCCCCTTCCGGCGGCCGCTGGGCCTCCTACACGGTTCGGGATATTCTCAACAACCCCACCTATGCCGGGTACGTGCGCTGGTCCTGGAGGCCCACTGTCCGAAAGGTCGTAGATGGTGTCTTAGTGGAAACCCGCCCAGTCAATAAATCCATGACGCTGATCGACGGCCTGCATCCCCCTATCATCCCCCGGGATGTGTGGCAGCGGACACAGGACATCATGTCCACCCGGGCATATCTCCCAATGCCCGGCAACAAAACAATTGTTAATCCCTTGGCCGGGCTGATCTACTGCGATATGTGCGGCCGGAGCTTGGTGCGCTTAAAGGGCCGGCGGGGAAATGCCCGGGACATGCTCATGTGTCCCAATAAGGACTGTACCTGTAAAGCCAGCACCCTTGACGATGTTGAGTCCACACTGCTGGACAGTCTGAGGCAATGGCTGGATGAATATAAGCTGAAGGTGACTCCTAACAAAAAACGTTCCGGCAAACCCAATACAGCACCGCTTGAAAAGACTCTGGAATCATTAAGGCGCGAAAAAGACACGCTGTCGGGCCAGAGAGGCCGCCTGTACGATCTTTTGGAGCAGGGGGTGTACTCTATCGATGTGTTTACCCAGCGCCAGAACGAGCTTGCAGGACGTATTACGGCGATTGATGAAGCAATGCAAAAAGCCGAGGAGCAGCTGCAAACGGAGAAGCATCTGAACGCTATGCGGCTGAGTATTATCCCCCGGGTGGAGCGGCTGCTGAACGTATATGAACAGCTGGAATCTCCGCAGGAAAAAAACGACATGCTGAAAGCATGTGTGGAGAAAGTTTTGTACCGAAAAACAGCAGGCGGACGGTATACCGAAAGCGATATGTCACTAAAGCTGTACCCGCGAGTCACACTACTTATATCTTAGATGGGGATATACCTACGGTCCACCCATGGCGGTGGCCCCCATCAGAAATGTGCGCCAGGTGTTGGACTACGCCATGACGGAAATGCCGCCGGAAAAAGTATATCTGGGCATCCCCAATTATGGCTATGATTGGCCCCTGCCCTTTGAGAAAGGGGGCCGGGCCGTGTCCATCTCGAATCAGCAGGCGGTGGCCCTGGCCGCCAGGCACTACGCCGCCATCCGCTATGATGAGGCGGCTCAGTCCCCCTGGTTCCGGTATGTGGATGAAAACGGTCGGGAGCATGAGGTATGGTTTGAGGACGCCCGCAGCATCCGGGCCAAGCTGGACCTGGCCCGGGAGTACGGTCTGTACGGAGTTGGGTACTGGAACCTGATGCGTCCTTTTCCCCAAAACTGGCTGGTCCTCAACGGGCTGTACCATATCCGGGATGAGCTGCAGCCCTCCGGTCCGGGGCACTAAGACCGGAAAAGAAGTTTTTCTGGATTTTTCCCCTCTATTGTAGTAAAATATGGGCGGTCCGAAACAAATGTGCCCGGACCGCCCCGATTTTACAAAGGAGGACATCACTATGTCTGTTGCTGTTGGACTGAAAGGACGGGCCGAAGCAGTGGTGGCAGAAGAGAACACCGCCCTGACCGCCGGCTCCGGCACCCTGCCTGTATTCGCCACCCCCTGGATGTGCGCCCTGATGGAAAAGGCATCCTGGACCGCTGTGGCCCCCGCTCTTGCCAAAGGTGAGAGCACCGTTGGCACCAAGCTGAATATCACCCACACCTCCGCCACCCCCGTGGGACTGAAGGTATGGGCGGAAAGCGAGGTTACTCTGGTGGAGGACAAGCGCATCGAGCTGAAGGTGGCCGCATACGACGAAAAGGGACTGATTGGCCAGGGGACCCATGAGCGCTTCATTGTCACCGACCAGCGGTTCCTGTCCAAAGCCGCCCGGAAATTGGAGGGCTGAGGGGTGTCTATCGAAAAAGTCCGCGCTTTTTTCCGCCCCCTTGGCCGTGAGGAGGACATCCTGGAATTTCCCGTGTCCAGCGCCACTGTGGAGCTGGCCGCCCAGGCCGCGGGGGTGATCCCCGCCCGCATCGCCAAAACCCTCTCATTCCTGGTGGATGAGGGCTGTGTGCTGGTGGTAACCGCCGGGGACGCCAAAATCGACAACGGAAAGTTCAAGGCCCAATTCCATACCAAGGCCAAAATGCTCACGCAGGAGCAGGTGACTCAGTTTACCGGCCACGCCGTAGGAGGTGTCTGTCCCTTCGCCAATCCGGAGGGGGTTAAGACCTATTTGGATGTGTCCATGCGGCGCTTTGAAACCGTATTTCCCGCCGCGGGCAGCTCCAACTCCGCCATTCAGCTCACCTGTCAGGAGTTGGAAGACTACTCCGGCGGCCTGGCCTGGATCGATGTGTGCAAGGGCTGGCAGGACGAGCAAACCTAAAACAATCAAAATCGGAGCCCCGGACGTCTGTCCGGGACTCCGATTTTATTCATACTGCTTCTCCCCCGGCGGAACCGCTTCCCCCAGTTCCTGTTCCAGCTCCGAAGGGGCCGGCTTCTCCCGCGGCACAGGACCGTCAGCGGGGACAGTTCCTGCATGCCGTTTTCAGATCCGTCATGTCATCACCTCGTTTCCACCTAATAAGAAGGGGGAGGAGCGGTTTCGTTACAAAGATCCGGTACAATCAATCTCTTCTGGACGTCACAGCTCCACCGTCTTGGTGGCGATCTTCTCCCGGAATATCCGGTCATGTTCCACAAAGAGGAGAGTCGGACGGTATGACAGGATCAGCTCCTCAATCTGCATTCTGGAAAATAGGTCAATATAATTCAGCGGTTCATCCCAGACATAGAGGTGGGCGGAGCGGCACAGGCTGGCGGCCAGCAGGATTTTTTTCTTCTGACCGGCGCTGTACTCCTCCATATTCCGCTCAAAAAGGGCCCGGGAGAAGTCCAGTTTCCGCAGGACGGTTAAAAATTGTGTCAGATCAACCTCCTGTTCATCCGCCCAGTCCAAAGGATTGCCCGCCAGATGGTCCGCCTTTTGGGAGACGTAGGACAGGCGCAGGCCGGAGGCCAGACGCAGGGTTCCCCCATGGGGAATCTCCTCCCCCAGGATCAGACGAAGCAGACTGCTCTTCCCGCTGCCGTTGATCCCCTCCAGGCACACCCGATCTCCCTGCTCTACTGTAAAGCTGATGTCCCTGCAGATGGTTCTGCCGCCGTAGGAAATGGAGAGGTCTTTCCCCTCCGCCAGACGCGGACTGTGGTGAAGCAGGGGAGTCAGCTTCAGACTGTCCGTCCGCTCAACATTTTTCAGCAGCCCGGACTTCTCCCGGATGGCGCTCTCCTGGCGGGCCTCAATCCCCTTGGCACGCTTCATCATTTTTGCGGATTTGTGGCCGATGAATCCCCGGTCGGGACGCAGCCCGGAATTTTTGCTGCCGTATTTGGTCTGTTCCACCTTGTCCGACCAGGAGGAGGTCCTCCGGGCGGCCTGCTCCAGCCGTTTGATCTCCCCTTTCAGCTTTTCGTTTCGGGCCGCCTCCCCCCGGTCCCGGGCCTCCTTTTCCTGAAACCAGGTGGAAAAATTCCCCCGCATCAGCTCCGTCTCCGTCCGGTTCAGGGCCAGGATATGGTCCACACAGCTGTCCAGAAAGGCACGGTCATGGGACACCAGCAGAAACCCCCGGCGCTGAGACCGGAGGTAGTCGGCCGCCAGCTTCCGCCCCGGCCCGTCCAGATGGTTGGTGGGCTCATCCAGCATGGGCCAGACTCCCTCCTCCAAAAACATAGCCGCCATGAGGGCCCGGGTCTGCTCCCCGCCGCTGAGGGTGGAGAAGGGACGGTCCAGCACCTCCTCTCCCAGTCCCAGACGGAAGAGCTCCCGGATCAGCTCCCACTCCTGGCTCTGAGGCGCAGCATCCTCCAGCACCGCCCGGACGGACCGGGTGGGGTCCTCCACCGGTCTGGGGTAACGGCGGGCCTCCATGGGAAGGGAAATATATCCTCTCCCCTCCAGACTCCCCTCCAGCAGGCGCAGCAGGGTGGTTTTGCCCCGGCCGTTCCGCCCCACCATCCCCAGTTTCCAGCCTGTGTCCAGCTGAAGGTTCAGATCCTCAAACACCGGAGTGTGGTCTCCGTCATAGGTAAAGCTTAAATTCTGAATCATTAATTGTGACATATGGTCGTCCTCCTGCCTCTGTAAATCAGAAAAGCCGCAAGAGGGATCGCTCCCCTCTTGCGGCACACAGAAAAAGACCGGGTGTCCTGGCCGGACGCCCGCTTCCCATATGAAAAGCCGAAAGCGGATGCGCTGTCCCCCTTGCCATCGGCACGACAAACCAGGGTCACCTCCGTGACCCTTTTCGGTTTCGTCATGCACTCAGCACAGGGTATTGCGCATCTTCCCGCCTCCGTTTCTTTTTTAGCTCGCGGGTATCATAGCACACCCGCCGCCCCCGGTCAAGGGTTTTGTGAAAAAGCGCCGCCCGTGACTGTTCGCGGAGCAGACAGCGGCCTGCTAGCGGATGTTTCCTATCACGGATTCCGCAAGCTCCAGGCTTTCCTCCGCGGCGACATAGTGGGGCGACAGCCGGAAGATGCGGCGCACAGCGCCGTCCCTGAAAAAGCAGGGAAAATCCTGCTGCCCCACCAGCTTTATGGTAAGCCCCGCATCCTCAAAAAGCTTTGCCGCCGCCTCTTCCCCGGCGGCGTTTTTCAGATAAAAGGCCGCTGTCCCTGATTTTGACACGGACTTTCCCACCAGGGAGAGGGCGCTGTTGTCTGATATGCACTGGCGCAAACGGTCCGCCCGCTGGGAGAGGACCTGGTTGATCTTCCCGATTCCAATTTCCTCCACTTCCCGCAGCGCATTGTTGAGGCCCAGTATGGCGGCATTGTTTCTCTCCCACAATTCAAATCTCCTCGCATCCCCGCGGACCTCCACGCCGCATCCGCTGCCGTCCGCGCCCAAAAGCAACCTTGCAGAGGAGACGTCCAGCTGCAAGGGAGAAACATCCGCATCTTTTTTTACATACAGGATTGCCGTGCCCTTGGGGCCTCTCAGCCACTTGCGGCCGGAGGCGGTGTAGGCCGAACAGCCGATTTTTTGAACGTCAACCGGTATTTGCCCCACGGCCTGGGCGCCGTCAACCAGATAGACCGCATGATGCTTTTGAGCAAGCCGCCCCAGCTCTTCCACCGGATTGATGATAGAACCCTGGGAGGCGGCATGGCTTACCGCCAAAAACAGTTTTCCCCCTTGCGCCACCCCCTGTTCCAGGGCATGTTCCAGCTCTGCCATGGAGAAGGAGCCATCCTCTCCACAGGGAATTAAAATCACATCTCCTCCCGTTCGGAAGGCGATGTCGTAAAGTGAAATCAGGTTGCTGCCATATTCGCTGGACAGGGTCACGATCACGTCCCCCCGCCGCATCCCCGCGCCCCAGAGCACCAGGCTCCAGCCTCTGGCGGCGCTGTCTGTGAACGCGATCTCCTGAGGACTTTTTGCATTCAGCAAACCAGCCGCCAGGGTGTAGAACCGTTCCAGCTCTTCACTGCGGGCAAGGGCCGCCGGATTCGCGCCGATTTCCGACTCCAGCTTCAGGTGCTCCGTCACCGCCTTCAGCGTCTCGTCGCTCATCAGGCCCGCGCTGGCATGATTCAAATAATATTTGTGCATCTTGCGGCCTCCCCCTCTAGGCCTTGTTTGAAAATAGAGGAATTGTCGGATTTTCCGCAAGGGACGCGCAGACGCAAGGCAAAAAGCGCAGGAATCCTGACGGATGACCAGCTTTTTTAACGCGGCGGCTACCGCCTCCTTGTGAAAAAGACGGTAATTTCGATTTTTCAAACAGGCCCTAATTTCACCAAAAATCCGGGACGCGATTTCATTGTGCCATTCTCAAGATAAAAAGGAATCCCCAATGGCCTCGACTGGTTTCAGCCTGCGCCATTGGGGCTTTTATGGCAAACTGGCCCGTAAGCCGCCGCCCGCCGCCGGCGTTTTCACGCCCTGGGGTGAGCCTTGCGGTACACGTCCTTGATCTTCTGGTTGAGCAGTCTGGAGTATATCTGGGTGGAGGAGATATCGGCGTGGCCCAGCATCTCCTGGATGGAGCGCAGGTCGGCGCCGTTTTCCAGCAGGTGGGCGGCAAAGGAGTGGCGCAGGGTATGGGGGGTAATGTCCTTTTTGATCCCCGCCTTCTCCTGATAATATTTGATCAGCTTCCAGAAACCCTGGCGGCTCATCCGTTCCCCGCTCATGTTGACAAACAGAGCCGTCTCGTCCAAAGAATCCACCAGCTGGGGCCGGATGTTATGTATATACTCGTTCAGCGCCCGAATGGCCGCCGGGTACAGGGGAATGATCCGTTCCTTCCCCTTGCTGTAGCACTTGAGCACCCCCCCCGGCAGGTTCAGGTCATCCACGTCCAGGTCAATGAGCTCGCTCACCCGGATTCCGGTGGCGTAAAGGAGCTCCAGCATGGCCCGATCCCGAAAGCCCTTCAGGTCTGTGCATTCGGGCTGCTCCAAAAACAGCTCCACCTCCTTGCCGGTGAGGACCTGGGGCAGCTTGCGCTCCACTTTGGCCGGGGTAATCCCCCTGGCGGGATTGCTGTCCATCTCCCCATGGGCAATCAGACAGTTGTAAAAAGATTTGATGGACGCCACAGACCGGGTGACGGTGGCGGGGGATTTTCCCTTCCTGGTCAGGGCGTGGGCGTACTCCTCCACGTCCTGGGACAGCACCTCGGTCAGGGAAATATCCCGGTCCTCCATTCCCTGGATAAACTGGCGCACGTCCCGGAGATAGGAGCTGACCGTGTTGGCCGAGGCATTTTTTTCAGTTGTCAGATACGCCTCGTAGGCGGCGAGCAAATCAGACACGATAACAACGCTCCCAAATCAAAAATCGAACTCTCCACCCAGGGAACTACAACACCACACGGGCCGCCGCCCGCAGAAGCACCGGCACCACCATATACTCCACTCCGCCGCAGGCCAGCATCAATCCCCCGCACAGCCCCGTCCGCAGCCAGTAGGCCGGGGAAAAAGGCAGGGGGCAGCGGGTTTCACCCAGACTGCGGCGCAGAAGACAGTGGGCGCTGGACAGCCCCTGAAAGCCCGCCAGAAACAGAGCGGGCCCCCACAGCAGGGCAGGCAGGCCGAACAAGACCAAAGCGGGCACCAGCCCCATCCCGCCGAACACCCGGCAGCAGCATCCCACGGAAAAAGCAAAGAAAAAACCGCGGATGCAAAACAATAGGGGAATTCCCGCCACGCCCACGGCGGTGAGACCCAGTACAGCCACCGCCGCCAGGTATCGCAGCTGCCCCCACAGTATGGGCCAGAATGCCCGCGGAACCGTCCCCTCCAGGGCCAGCGCCAGATAGTCGGCCAGGTAGCTGCCCAGAGCCGCAGCGCCCTCTCCGTCGGCCATCCCCGCAAACAGACACCCCGCCGCGCCGCCGGCTAAAAACAGGGCGCTCAGCAATACCAGCATCGCGCCCTGCCCTGACAGCAAGTCCCCTTTTTCCCGCAGCCGCTTTCCCATTCGTCCTCACCTCCCCACCACCTTATGAGGGGATGGGGGAAAATAGAATGGAATTTCCAGTTGGGAAAATGATGTATTTAATATAGCCTTTTCTTTTGCTTTACGCAAGCCTTTTTCAGGAATTTCTCCATTTTTGTCAGTTTCCTCAATACTTTATGTCTACTAAATTATGTAAACTTTGTAAATCGGCAGACAAAAAGGCCCCGCGGCGGCGGGGCCTTTTTACTAAATATGGAGCTTAAACGCAGGCGCACTTACCAGATATAGCTGCCGGAAGGGTTCAGCGGCACGCCTCGCACTGATTACAGTCTGTATTATCACATTTTGTATACCCTTCTCCCCCCATGCCTGCGGCGATGGCGTTAAGTGCAATGGCGCACTCCAGGCGCTTGCGTTCCATGGCGCAGGCCACCTCGTTGGACTTCGTTATGTCGCCGTTGACAAGCAGGTTGGAGGCGGAACAGCCTCCGGAGCAGTAAAATCTGGCCCAGCATTCCCGGCAGGCCGGACGGGTATAAATGTTCTGGTCGGCAAAACGGCCGGAGATTTCCATGTCAAAGGAGCCGTCGAACACATTGCCCATCCGGTACTCATCCTTCCCCACAAACTGGTGGCAGGGATAGATGTCACCGTCTGGCGTGATGGCCACATACTCACAGCCGGCGCCGCACCCCCGCAGGCGCTTGATAACACAGGGGCCCTGGGCCAGATCCACATTGAAATGGAAGAAGTTGATGTCCTTCCGGTCCATCAGCGCCCGGGCCAGCGCTTCATACTCGGACTCCACCCGGTCCAGATCCTCCTCCTTGATGGCAAAGGGGTCATCCAGAGGGCCGCTGCAGGGCTCCACCGACACGTGGCGGAACCCCAAATCACCCATGTGAAGCACATCCTGGGCAAAATCCAGATTCTCCCGGGTAAAGGTTCCCCGGACATAGTAGTCCTTGGTCCCCCGGCCGGCCACTAGCTTCTGGAACCTGGGAACAATGACGTCATAGCTCTCCTTCCCGTTTACCGTGGGCCGCATGTGGTCGTTGACGGCAGGCCGTCCGTCCAGAGAGAGGACCACGTTGGACATCTCCCGATTGATGTAGTCGATCGTTTCGTCGCTGAGGAGAACTCCGTTGGTTGTAATTGTAAAGCGGAAGCACTTGTCGTGCTTTTCCTCCAGGGAGCGGGCGTATTCCACCGTCCGCTTCACCGTGTCCATGGCCATCAGGGGCTCGCCGCCGAAGAAGTCCACCTCGATGTTCCGCCGCTTCCCCGACTTGGCCACCACCCAGTCGATGGCCCGCTTGGCAGTGTCAAAGTCCATGGTCATCCGGTGTCCGGTACCGAAGTCTCCGGTGGAGGCAAAACAGTACCGGCAGCGCAGATTGCAGTCGTGGGACACATGGAGGCAGAGGGCCTTTACCACAGCCTGCCGGGGCAGGTCCATGGCTTTATCCCGGTCAATATATTCGTCTGTGGTGAACAGCAGCCCCTGTTCCTGAAGGGAGCGCAGCTCCTGCCAGGCCTCGGCCAGCTCTTCTCTGCGGTACTGGGTCAGCCGGGCGGCCAGCTCCTCAGGCAGCGTCTCCCCCATGGAGCCCTCCACCATAGAGAGCAGATCGTAACTGAGCCTGTCCAATACGTGGACCGCCCCGCTGTTTACATCCGCCGCCAGGTATTGGCCCAGGGCGGTAAAGGTATGTACCATCTTTAAGATTCCCCTTCTCTGTTTGATTCCCCTCCCCACCAGATGCCTCCAGCGGTCCGGAACAGCCCCCGGCTTCCGATTCCGGACGCGGCGGCCGGTCTCCGGGGAGGTTATAAGTCCGGCGGCATGAAAAAGGGCAGGCTCACGCCTACCCTTCTCAACGGCCGTTTTTTATATTACTGGTTCTCGCACTTCTGGTTGGCCACGGTGCAGGAAGTCTTGCAGGCGGACTGGCAAGAGGTCTGGCACTCGCCGCAGCCGCCCTTGGCGGCGCTGGCCTTCAGAGTGGCCCCATTCAAAGTCTGGATATGCTTCATTGGTATCTCCTCCTGATGATTGCGGAGCCGCAGCTCAGCATAGTTTAGAAATATTATACCACAGCTTTTTCCCTATTTCAATCATCTTCTGCGTTTTTTCCTGGATGTGCCCCCCAGAATCCCGGCGATCCCGCCGCCGCACAGACAGGCGCACAAAATGCCCGCCCCTCCCTGCTCCATGGACGCGGTCTCATAGGCCAGCAGACCCGCGGTGAGAAGGAGCAGAAACAGCACCGCCCCCACACCCAGACCGGCCAGCAATGTGCGCCGGCCAATCTTCCGCACTGCGTATATGCCGCCCACCAGTCCGCCCAGAACGCAGACGGACAGCACGGCCCCCTCCATCCAGCACTCCCGGATCAGGCCCGCTGAAACCAGCACCGCGCACAGCAGCAGTGCCAAAACGGCCGCCACTCCCGCTAAGACTCCGCCCTTCAGCAGCTCGCACATGGAGTTGATCCACTGGCTGCCCGGATCCTCCTGACGTCTGTCCCGTTTCTTCATAACAATACCCTCCCCACGGTTTCTAACAAAACCTATGCGGGGAGGGCATGCAACATGTCTATTTTTCCTTACTTGCTCTGCTCGGCAGCCTTGGCGCTTTTGTTGGAGACGGCCCACTTGGTTAACTCAATGCGGACCCGATCAGCGCCGGTTTCAATGACGACGGTGGTCTCCTTGACCGCGCAGATGGTGCCGGTGATGCCGCCGATGGTCGTGATCTCATCTCCCACAGCCAGGGAGTTGCGCAGATTCTCGGCTTCCTTCTTCCGCTTATTCTCCGGACGGATCATAAAGAAGTAGAGCATGCCGAACATCAGGGCAAGTAAAATGACGGTTTCCAAATTTGTTTCCCTCCAAAAGTGATTTATCTGCTTTCATTCAGACGCGTTTCTACTATTATAGCGGGTCAGGCGGAAGTTGACAAGCCCTTTTGCCAAATTCCTCCCACTTTGCTTATCCATCCGCCAGGGGCAGCTCCAGCTTGCCGGAATACTGCCGGCGGAATTCCTCAAAGGTTCCCTCATCCAGCGCGGAGCGGATGCGGACCATCAGTTCATTGTAGAAGTGCAGATTGTGTAGTACCGCCAGGCGCATAGCCAGCATCTCCCCCGCCGCCAGCAGATGGCGCAGATAGGCCCGGGAGAAGGAGGAGCAGGCGGGGCAGGTACAGCCGGAGTCGATGGGCCGGGGATCCAGCTTGTACTTTTCATTTTTAATGTTGATGGTCCCGTTCCAGGTGTATAGCTTTCCGTGGCGGGCATTCCGGGCCGGCATCACACAGTCAAAGAAATCAATGCCCCGGGCCACTCCCTCGATTATGTTGGACGGGGTGCCCACCCCCATGAGATACCGGGGTTTATCTTTGGGCATGTGGGGCTCCACGGCATCTATGATATCGTACATCACCTGTGTGGGCTCACCTACCGCTAAACCGCCGATGGCGTAGCCGTCGCAGGGCAGCCCGGCGATCTCCTCCATGTGCTCCACCCGCAGGTCGGGATAGGTCCCCCCCTGGTTGATGCCGAAGAGCATCTGGCCGGGATTGACGCAGCCGGGCTGGGCGTTGAGCCGGCCATGCTCAGCCACGCACCGCTCCAGCCACCTGGTGGTGCGCCGGCAGGACTGCTCCACATACTCCCGGGGCGCGGGATTTTCGATGCACTCGTCAAAGGCCATGGCGATGTCGCTGCCCAGGTTGGACTGGATCCGCATGGACTCCTCCGGCCCCATAAAAATCCGCCGCCCGTCAATGTGGGAGGCAAAGGTGACCCCCTCCTCCTTGATTTTCCGCAGGCCGGACAGGGAGAACACCTGAAAGCCGCCGCTGTCTGTAAGCATCGGACCGTCCCAATCCATAAATTTGTGGAGTCCGCCCAGCTGCCGCACCACATCGTCTCCCGGCCGAAGGTGGAGATGGTAGGTATTGGACAGCTCGATTTGGCAGCCGATCTCCTTTAGGTCGTGGGCGGATACCGCCCCTTTGATGGCTCCCTGGGTCCCCACATTCATAAAAACGGGGGTCTGGGCCGTGCCGTGGGGGCAGGTGAACACCCCTCGCCGGGCCCTGCCCTCCTGCTTTAAAATCTCAAACACAAAACAAACTCCTCACTGTTATACTTGGCCGTCTCCGGCGGCCGGGGTGCGCGGATAGCGCCAGCAGGCTGTTTCGTGGTCATTGACCACCCCCACCGCCTGCAAAAAGGAATAGATAATCACCGATCCAACAAAGGTCATCCCCCGGCGTTTCAGGTCGGCGGACACCCGGTCGGACAGCTCCGTCCGGTCCCGAGCCCGATCGTCGGCGTTCAAAATAACCCGTCCCCCGGTAAATCCCCAGAGATAGGCGTCAAAGGACCCAAACTCCCCCTGAATGGACAGAAATACCCGGGCATTGTTCACCGCCGCCTGAATTTTACGGCGGTTGCGGACAATGCCCCTGTCTTCCATCAGATCCGCTATCTTCTCCGGGCCGTATCGGGCCACCAGAACAGGGTCGAACCCGTCGAAAGCCCGGCGAAACGACTCCCGCTTTTTTAAAATGGTAATCCAGGAAAGTCCCGCCTGAAAGCTCTCCAACATCAGCATCTCGAACAGCCGGCGGTCCCGGTGTTCGGGTACCCCCCACTCCTGGTCGTGATAGGTCAGATAGAGGGCTGAATTGGGGTCCGCCCAGGCACAGCGCCGCTGTTCTCTGTTCACTGCTCCTCCTCTGCGTCAGGCGAACAATGGTCCCCGATGAACATGGCGTCCCCAAAAGAGAAAAAGCGGTACCGCTCCTTCACCGCCTCCCCGTAGGCCGCCAGGACATGCTCCCGCCCGGCCAGGGCGGACACCAGCATAATCAAGGTGGACTGGGGCAGATGAAAATTGGTGATCAAGGCATCCAGCACCTTGAATCGGTAGCCTGGGTAGATGAAGATGCTGGTCCAGCCGGATCGCTCCGACATGGTGCCGTCCTCCGCCGCGAAGCTCTCCACCGTGCGGCAGGAGGTGGTCCCCACACAGATGACACGCCCCCCCTTCCGCTTGGTCTCATTGATGGTGTCCGCGGTCTCCCGGGATATCATGCAGAATTCCGAGTGCATCTCGTGGTCCTGGATGTCCTCCGCCTTTACAGGGCGGAAGGTGCCAAGTCCCACATGGAGTGTCACGTAGCATACCTTTACACCCATGCCCTGGATTTTCTCCAGCAGCTCAGGTGTGAAGTGGAGCCCGGCGGTTGGCGCCGCAGCAGAACCCACCACCTTTGAATAGACGGTCTGATACCGCTCATTGTCCTGAAGCTCCGCCTTGATATAGGGGGGCAGAGGCATCCGGCCCAGCTGCTCCAGAATTTCCAGAAAAATACCTTGATACTGGAAACGGACCAGACGCTTGCCGTCCTCCACTTCCTCCTCCACAACGGCGGTGAGCTGTCCCTCCCCAAAGATCACCTGAGCGCCGGGCTTCAGCTTCCGACCCGGACGGACCAGACACTCCCACAGGTTGTCCCCCTTGTCCACCAGCAGAAGCACCTCGCACACCCCGCCGGTGGGCCGGCGGCCAATGAGACGGGCGGGCAGCACCCGGGAGTCATTCAGAACCAGACAATCTCCGGAGCGCAGAAACCGGGGCAGGTCATAAAAATGGAAGTGGCCCGTCTTTCCGGTGGTTCTGTCCAGCGCCAGCAGCCGGGAGGCATCCCGCCGCTCCAGGGGTGTCTGGGCAATCAGCTCCTCCGGAAGATAAAAATCAAAATCTGAGGTTTTCAAAATGTCAGAACGCCTTTCTCAATAAAATTAAGTCATGCCCTCGGGGGACAAGGCTGAGTGCTGTGTCCGGCCAGGATCAGGTACCCCTTTTACAAGTAGGGGCCCACCTTGGTCCCCGGAAAATAAAATTCCACAATCTCATCGCAGTCAAAGCCCGATCGGGCCATGGCATTGGCCCCGTACTGGCTCATCCCCATCTGATGGCCCCAGCCGGAGCCGTTAAAGACATAGGAGCTGCCCGATACGGTGACAGTACCGCCCCCCTGATTGCTCCCCCCGGGGCCTTCCATATTCTTGCTCAGGGAGGACACCGACCCGGCGCCGGAAATGGTATAGGGGCTCTCCCCCACCGCCGCGGTACTCCCCGTTCCCGAGATGGCGTACAGGCCCTTCAGGTCGTCCAGGGAACCGGAGCCGTTCACCGTATACCCCCCGCTGCCGCCGGCGCCTGTTCCGGCAGAGGTGACGGACTGGCCGTTGACAGTAAACCGGATGGAATTGAGTCCGAAGGTGGACCGGATCCCACGGGGCTTGGTTTTGGGGGTAATGGTGTTGCTCTGACCGTTGGCATAGCAGATTTTGACCTGAATCACGTTGCCCAGTTCAGAGTAAGTCAGCTCCAGATGATCCAGGGAGGTATTGGTGCCCAGGCCATAGCTCTGCAGCCGGGCAGTCAGCTCTGCGGCGGTATACCGCACCGTCCAGGAGGAGTAGCTGTTCTTGTCCGCAATGGCCTCCTCATAGGGGTCCAGCACGCCGCAGAGATAGGGGACCTCATCCATGTCGTAGTTGCCGATGTAGCTGGCCCTCTCGCTGGCCCCTCCGTGGCTGGAAGAAAACAGGGTCTGGGCCAGAGTATTTCCATACCACAGCACCTCACCCGCCGTCTCCTCCACCGCCCGGTCGCTGGTTTCGCTGGGGCCGTAGTCGGTCCGGTTGCTCCCCACCCCCCGGTATACCTGGCAGGAATCGCTGTTGCAGATGTCAAATCCGTAGGAATTATGGTAGTTCAGCCGCCCCAGGCCGTAGGTTCGGGCGCAGATGGCCTGGGCCTTCAGGGCCTCCAGAGGCCATTCCCGGCCCATCTCGTAGCACACCACACCCTTCACATAGTCCTCCAGCTCCACCACGTTGACCACCGAGATGTTTCCGCCGCTGAGCCGCTGGTACTGAAAACCGCCCCGGTACTTGTATCCCGCAAACCAGGTGCGCACGTCGGAGGCTCCGGTGACGTCGGGCAGAACGGCCAGAGCCTGCCCGCTGCCGCTGTCAAACTGAAACAGAATTCGGTCGGTTCCAGTCTCCACCACATTCATTCCATAGGAGCTTGTGCCCACAATGGTCCCCTGAGACATGGTGGCCAAGGCCCCCTCGGCGCCGCTTTTGCTCTGGTAGGCCCCCACCCGGACCTGATAGTTTCCATCCACCCAGGCCACAAAGCCTCCGTAGACCGCCGCATCCGCCGCAGCGTCCTCATATACGGCGTAAGAGCCCGGAATCTGAATATGGTAGCAGCCCACCACCGTGTCGCTTGTAATGGACTCTGAATAGGTGTACTTCCCGGCGGCGGCGTCATAGCCGTAGTACATATTCTGGGTTTTCAGCACCGCCGCTTCGGTAATATCCCGTCCGGTGCGGCCCAGCTCCACAAAATTCAGATCCTCGTCATAATAGCCAAACCGAAACCCGGAGCCATACCCTGTGTTGTTTTGCAGATGGGCACAGGCCAGCTCCCCGGTGGCAACATGGCTGCTGGAAGAGGCCAGCCCCACCCGCATCACCACGTCCCCGCCGCCGTTTGTGCGCCCTGCCAGGACATTGGGAACGGACAGTGTCATTGCAAGGAAAACAGCGGCAAGCTGCATAAATCTTTTCTTCATAGTATGCTCCATTTCTCTGTTTCTTCTGATTTGTTCTATTGACACCCAATTTAAAACATGTTAGGATAAGGTCAAATTCTGCAAGATAGAGGTCGCGGCTTACAAAAGTAAGCATGGTCAGGGAGCCGGTTCCTGTTGAGCCATGCCCAAAGGGAAGGCCGCCGAAGGGTCCCTCCGCCGGACAGAGCGGGCTCTGGTCGTTTGGTTAACAGCCTTGCGACTGTCATCAGAAAAAATCTGATGGAGCGCTGTCTGCTTTTGTGAATATTTTGCCGGCTGCCGTCACAGAGAACCCACAGTCGACATTATAGTACAAAATCAGCCGCTTGAAAAGCCGCTGATTTATTTTTTCTCCTTTCCCAGGCAATGGGCATGACTCATCTATTTTTCGTCTGGGTCATAGAATATAAAGCGAGAGTATTTGGAGGTTGTTTTAAATGGAAAAGTATAAAGTAGGTATCATCGGCGGCACCGGCATGGTGGGCCAGCGCTTTGTCACCCTGATGGAGAACCATCCCTGGTTCCAGCTTACTGTGATTGCCGCCAGCCCCCGTTCCGCCGGCAAGACCTATGAGGAGGCCGTGGCCCACCGCTGGGCCATGAAGGGGCCCATCCCCCAGGAGGCCAAATCCCTTATCGTCATGGATGCCGAGGCTGATGTGGAGAAGATCGCCGGTCTGGTGGACTTCGTCTTCTGCGCGGTGGACATGAAAAAGGAAGAAATTCGGGCTCTGGAGGAGCGCTACGCCCGCGCCGAGTGCCCCGTGGTGTCCAACAACTCCGCTCACCGCTGGACCGACGACGTGCCCATGGTGGTGCCTGAGATGAACCCGGAGCATCTGGAGATCATTCCCGCCCAGCGCAAGCGTCTGGGCACCAAGCGGGGCTTCATCGCCGTGAAATCCAACTGCTCCATTCAGTCCTATGCCCCCGCCCTCCATCCCCTGCTGAAGTACGGGGTGGAGAAGTGCCTGGTGTGTACCTATCAGGCCATCTCCGGCGCCGGCAAAACCTTTGAGCGCTGGCCCGAGATGATCGATAACGTCATCCCCTACATCGGGGGCGAGGAGGAGAAGAGCGAGCAGGAGCCCCTGAAAATCTGGGGCCGCGTTGAGGACGGCAGGATTGTCAGCGCCTCCTCCCCCGCCATCACCGCCCAGTGTCTCCGCGTTCCTGTCTCCGACGGGCACACTGCCGCCGTCTTTGTCTCCTTCCAGAACAAGCCCTCCATCGAGCAGATCAAGGCCGACTGGGCCGACTTCAAGGGACGGGCCCAGGAGTTGGACCTCCCCTCCGCCCCCAAGCAGTTCATCCGCTACTTTGAAGAAAATGACCGGCCCCAGCCCAGGCTGGACCGGGAGCTGGAGGGCGGTATGGCCGTCTCCATGGGCCGCCTGCGCCCTGACACCCAGTACGACTACAAGTTCGTTGGCCTGTCCCATAACACGCTCCGGGGCGCTGCCGGCGGCGCTGTTCTCCTGGCCGAGCTGCTGTGCGCCGAGGGCTATATTGACCGCAGATAATTTTACAGTCAGTCAGAATTGTCTCTGCTCCCCACTTCCAATTTAACAAGAAAGGTTTTGATCTCTATGAGGACACCCGTTTTTACCGGCTCCTGCCCCGCCCTGGCCACTCCTTTTGACCAGAACGGCAACATTAATTACGATGCCTTCGGGCGTCTGATCGACGCCCAGATCGCCGCCGGTGTGGACGCGGTGTGTGTCTGCGGCACCACCGGCGAGTCTGCCACCATGTCCATCCGGGAACATATCGCGGCGGTGGAGTTCTGCGTCAAGCGGGTAGATCACCGGGTAAAGGTCATCGCCGGCGCGGGGAGCAACGACACCTCCGCCGCCGTCTACCTGTCCCAGCACGCCCAGGATTCCGGCGCCGACGCCCTGCTCCATGTCACCCCCTATTACAACAAGGCCAGCCAGACCGGACTGATCAAGCACTACGAGTACATTGCCGACCGCACCGACCTGCCTATCATCATGTATAATGTACCCAGCCGCACCGGTGTGTCCTTTACCGCCGAGACCTACAAGACCCTGTCTGACAACCCCAAGATCAATGGCGTCAAGGAGGCCAGCGGAAACTTCTCCCTTCTGGCCCACACCCGGTACCTGTGCCCCGACGACTTCTACATCTGGTCGGGCAACGATGACCAGGTGGTGCCCATGATGTCTCTGGGCGCCAAGGGCGTCATCTCCGTGGCATCCAATATCGCCCCCGAGGTCATGGTCAAAATGAGCCATCTGTGCCTGGAGGGGAATTTTGAGGAAGCCTCCAAGCTTCAGATCGACTATATGGATCTCATCGATGCCCTGTTCTGCGAGGTCAACCCCATCCCCGTCAAGACCGCCATGAATCTCATGGGTATGGATGTCGGTCCTCTGCGCCTGCCCCTGTGTGACATGTCGGAGAAAAACCTGGCTGTCCTGCGCGCCGCTATGGAGCGCATGGGCCTTCTCAAGTAAGTTTAAACCCGCCCCGCAGGGCGCGCCTCTCCGGCGCGCCTGTGCGGGTATCTTTAAAAATGACGAGGTTTATTATGCTGAAGATAATCATTTCCGGCTGCAACGGCCACATGGGCCGGGTGGTGGAGGCCCTGTGCGTGGCTGATCCTCAGGTGGAGGTGGCCGCCGGCTTTGACGTGTTGGGATCCACCGACCGGGACTTTCCCGTATACCCCTCCCCCGCCCAGTTCAAGGGACAGGCGGACGCCGTCATCGACTTCTCCTCTCCCGCCGCTCTGGACGGCCTGCTCTCCTTTGCCCGGTCCACCAAAATACCCCTGGTGCTGGCCACCACCGGCTATACCCCGGAGCAGATAGCCCAGATCGGAGCCGCCGCCCTGGAGGTCCCTATCTTCCGGTCTGCCAACATGTCCCTGGGCATCAACGTACTGCTGGAGCTGGTCAAAAAAGCCGCCTCTGTTTTGGGGGACAGTTATGATATTGAGATTGTAGAGCGCCACCACCGCCGCAAGGTGGACGCACCCAGCGGCACCGCCCTGATGATCGCCGACGCGGCAGCCCAAAGCTGCGGCCACGACACTGAGTACGCTTTCGAGCGCCACTCCGTAAGAAAGCCCCGGGATAAGAAGGAGATCGGCATCTCCGCTGTCCGGGGCGGCACCATCGTAGGCGAGCATGAGATCATTTTTGCCGGCCATGACGAGGTCATGGAGATCAGGCACACCGCCCTCTCCCGGGAAATCTTCGCCCAGGGGGCCGTGGAGGCCGCCAAGTTTATGGCCACCGTCACCGCGCCGGGGCTGTATGACATGAGCATGCTGGTGAAATAAATAACCGTTTTGAATCAAAATCCATCGGCTGCGCCGGTGGATTTTTTATGGATTCCGGGACCGTCAGACTTACTCACACTCCTGCAGCTTGTGTGACACCACCTTTACCCTTTCGATTCTATCTCCTATATGTTATAATTTAATCCATCTGATCTGTGTTACGAAACGTCTCTAAACCGTTTTGATAGGAGGTAAGTCAATGAAATATACAAGCAGCACAGAATACTATCAATGTGATCATACTCTGTGTCCTCACCATGTTTCTATATCTTTATATCGGGGACGATGTATTGGGATTGAGCCAGCCGCCAGCAAAAAAACATATATTGATTTGTGCAAATGTTATCTTTTGGAGTAATTTGATTGGTTTGCCGTTATTGTTTCGCAATCGAATCCGATGGAACTATACACTTATCAATCTTCCGCTCTATTTTTTGCTGTTCTTGCCCCTCTACGAGATATGAGGTGGGTTTATTGAATTTCCCCCTTATTGGGATGCCGCATTGGCTGCGGTTTTATTTTGGGGCGTTCAAAGCATTGTGTCTCTGATTTGTAATATAACCCGCCGCAAACGAGGGTCTAAACAGCAGCTTGCATTTTATCAATACACAGGGCTGACACAGCCTGCGAAAAAGAGGGAGTTTTTATGTCCGATCAATTCATCCGCACCCGCCTGCTCATCGGGGACAAGCCCCTGGACCGTCTGGCCGCCGCCAGGGTGGCGGTCTTCGGCGTGGGGGGCGTGGGCGGCTTCTGTGTGGAGGCCCTGGCCCGGTCCGGGGTGGGCACACTGCATCTCTACGACGACGACACCGTATCTGAAAGTAATTTAAACCGGCAGATTGCCGCCCTCCACTCCACCATCGGCCTGCCCAAGGCGGAGGTGATGGCCGGGCGTGTCAAGGATATCAACCCGGACTGTGATGTAAAGGCGTTCCAAATGTTTTACCTCCCCCAGAACGCCGACGCCGTGGATCTGTCCCAGTACCACTATGTGGTGGACTGCATCGACACGGTGGCCGCCAAGCTGGAGCTGGTATCAAGGTGTTCCGCTTTACAGATAAAGCTTATCAGCGCCATGGGCTCGGGCAACAAACTGGACCCCACCGCCTTTGAGGTCACCGACATCAGCAAGACCCAGGGCTGCCCCCTGGCCCGGGTCATGCGCAAGGAGCTGCGCAAGCGGGGCATCCACCATCTGAAAGTCGTCTACTCCCGGGAAGACCCCCTTTCCCCCGCCCAGCCCATAGAGACGGAGGCCCCCGCCGGGACGGACACCCGGCCGGGCTCCACCGCACGACGGGCCACCCCCGGCTCCATCTCCTTCGTCCCCGCCGCCGCCGGTCTGGTGCTGGCCTCGGCGGTCATCCGGGAGCTGGGACAGTTCTGAACTCAAAAAAGCAGGAAGGACAACCGCCTTCCTGCTTTTTATCTTGCAATTTTCTCCGCGGTCCGCTCAGTTCTGATCCAGCTCAATGCGGACGGTTTGAGCGCCCTGGTACAGCACCCTGCGGCCCAGGGTGTAGAGCCGGTCCAAGCCCTGGGTGATGGTAAGAAAATGGTTTCCCGCCAACTGCCCCACCTTGCTTGCAAAGCGGACGCTGCCGTAGGCCAATATCATCTCCATCTCGCTGATGCCGCCGGGGTAAATCAGCATCTCCCCCTTGCTGGGGAAGCTGGTGTGGTTCTCATAGTCCAGCCCCTCCCAGCGGGTGTCCCCCATTGGAATCCACATGCCCTCACCGCTCCATCGAACGTGGATCATCTGGTCCTCCAGGGGAAGCATCTTCTTAAAAGCCGCACAGGTTTTGGGGGCCTTCTCTTCCTCCAGAACCGCGGAAAACTGCTCGCCGCCGCAGGTAATCTTAACCCTGGTCATACGACGCCCCTTCTTTCCCTCCCGGTATCGGTATTTGGTGTTACAGAGAGGCCCTGTGGAAAACCTTCTTCCCCTTTTTGATCATCAGGCCGTCTCCAGCCAGATTCTCGGCGGTATAGCTGACGGCGGCGTCAGCCACCTTCTCCCCATTGATCTCCACACCGCCCTGTTCCACCAGGCGGCGGGCCTCCTTCTTGGAGGGGGCCAGCCTGCATCGGACCATCAGGTCCAGCACGCCGATGGTTCCGTCGGTCAGGTCATCGGCGGTGAAGGTGGTGGCGGGCACGTTGCTCATGTCGCCTCCCCCCACAAACAGGGCCTTGGCGGCCTCCTGGGCCTTGCAGGCCTCCTCCTCGCCGTGGACCAGCTTGGTCAGCTCAAAGGCCAGGATCTCCTTGGCGGTGTTCAGCTGGGAGCCCTCCCACTTGTCCATCTCGTCGATCTGCTCCAAAGGCAGGAAGGTGAGCATCCGCAAACACTTGAGCACGTCGCCGTCGCCCACGTTGCGCCAGTACTGGTAGAACTCGTAGGGAGAGGTCTTGTTGGGGTCCAGCCACACGGCGCCCTTGGCGGTCTTGCCCATCTTCTTCCCCTCGGAGTTGAGCAGAAGGGTGATGGTCATGGCGTGGGCGTCCTTGCCCAGCTTGCGGCGGATCAGCTCGGTGCCGCCCAGCATGTTGGACCACTGGTCGTCGCCGCCGAACTGCATGTTGCAGCCGTAATTCTGGAACAGATAGTAGAAGTCATAGGACTGCATAATCATGTAGTTGAACTCCAGGAAGGACAGGCCCTTCTCCATGCGCTGCTCATAGCACTTGGCCCGGAGCATGTTGTTCACGGAGAAGCAGGCGCCCACATCCCGCAGGACCTCAATATAATTCAGCTTCAGCAGCCAGTCGGCGTTGTTGATCATCCGGGCCTTGCCCTCTCCAAACTCAATGAACCGCTCCATCTGTTTTTTGAAGCAGTCGCAGTTGTGCTGGATGGTCTCCGGGGTCATCATGGAACGCATGTCCGTGCGGCCGGAGGGGTCCCCGATCATACCGGTGCCCCCGCCGATGAGGGCGATGGGCTTGTTGCCCGCCATCTGCAGCCGCTTCATCAGGCACAGGGCCATAAAGTGGCCCACATGGAGGGAGTCGGCGGTGGGGTCAAAGCCGATGTAGAACACGGCCTTCCCCTCGTTGATCATCTTGGAAATTTCCTCTTCGTTGGTGACCTGGGCGATCAGCCCCCGGGCCTTCAGTTCCTCGTAACAAGTCATGGTTTCTGCTCCTTTTATTTGTAATTGGGTTGTTTGTTTTCATGCCGTTTCTGCTTTTCCATCCGGGCCTGAAGCATATTATAGCCCACCACGCCGACGATAACCACCGACGCGCCCATCAGGGCGAAACGTCCCATACGCTCCCCATAGAACACAGCCACCAGAATGGGATTGAGCACCGGCTCGATGCCGGAAACCAGGCTGGCCGTCACCGGGGGGGTGGTTTTCAGGCCGATGCAAAGCAGCACATAGGCCAGCCCCACCTGAAAGGCCCCCAATACCAACAGGCTGGTGATGGCGGTGGCAGTAAACTCCGTTTCCCGGAGAAGAAAGGGCAGTCCGGTACAGGCGGAGATCACATCACCCCAGAATACCGAGGAGATCGCATCCCCGTCGGGCAGTTCATTCATTAAGAACACCCCAGCGTAGGCCACGCCGGAAATCAGCGCCAAAAGATTCCCCAGCCCGCCGCCCATCTCCAGGCTGTCCAGAAAGAAAAACACAATTCCGCCAAACACCACTGCGCATGCTCCCAGATCCAGCAGACTGGGCCTGCGGCGGAAAAAAATAAGGGAAAAGATCATAACAAAGATGGGCACGGTGAATTGCAGCACAATAGCGTTTGCCGCTGTGGTCATCTTGTTTGCCACGGCAAACAGCGCATTTGTGCCAAATACCGACAGTGCTCCCAGCAGCACCCACCGATTCAGCCGCAGGGGATGCCTGGACAAAGCCAGATAGGCTCCAATCACCACCAGGGCCACGGCAGTGCGTCCCCCGTTGATTGCCATCCCCCCCCAGGGGATCAGCTTAATGCATAGACCGCCAATGCTGTACAGCGCCGCCGAGAGGGCCACACACAGCGTCCCTTTTTGACTTTGACTCACAAATATTCTCCCTTTCCCTCTTTTTCGGGGCAGGTATCCGCCTCCTGCGCGGATCAAAAATGCCCTCTGTCCGAAATTTCGGACAGAGGGCATCAACAATGCGGTACCACCTCTGGCGTGCCCACTCCTCGCGGATAGGGCCTTATGGAGTGCGTGACTCCGGCGCGGTAACGGGCGCATACCGGCCTGTCCCCTACTGGGCCGTTTCAATCCGGCGGTTCGGGCGGCTGCTCCAAGGGGTATTCACGAAGCTGCCCTCTCCCCCGTTCCACCAAACCGGGGGCTCTCTGTGCAGGGACATGTTCCGCTACTGGTCCTCTTCTTTGCAGTACGCCAACTGTAGCACAGTTTTCTGCCTTTGTCAACTCCTTTGGCCCGACGAGGAATATCTATATTGTAGGAGCACCATACATATTGGACAAGTAAATAAAAAAGGATGAAGGAAGCAGCCTCATCGGTTAAAGTTGAGTCACCACACCTAACCAGACCGAGAGGAGGCCACATCCTTCATGGGCAAGAGTATAGCACAGAACATGGCGTACCGGCAATCCCTGATGAAATACACAGAGAAGTACGGCGTTTGGCGGGCCAGCCGGAAGTATAATAGAGCCCGGTCGTATATTTATTGCTGGAAGGCGCGCTGGGACGGCACGGTACAGTCTTTGGCGTGCCAGTCCCGCAGGCCCCATCACCACCCCAACGAGCATACGCCGGAGGAACTCAAGCTCATCCGGGACACCCACCGCAGAAACCCGGAACTGGGCCTGCCGGAGCTGTGGCACAGGCTCAGAAAGCTGGGATATACCCGCCGTCCGGAGAGCTTGTTCCGCGTCCTGCGCAAACTAGGGCTGTCTCCCGCCGCGCCCAAAGTGGAACCCTACAAGCCAAAGCCCTACGAGCAGATGACCTATCCTGGACAACGGGTACAGATCGACGTCAAGGTCGTTCCACATGCCTGCACCACAGACCGGTCACTACGCCTGTTCCAGTACACTGCCATCGACGAGTTCTCTCGTCTGCGTTTCCTCTGGGCTTACGAGGAGCAGTCCACTTACTCCTCCGCGGACTTCCTCATAAAAACGGTTAAATGGTTTAAGCGGAGGGGCGTCACCGTGGAGTGTGTCCAGACCGACAACGGTTTTGATTTCACCAACCGTTTCTCCAACTCCAGGCGGGACTTGACCTCCTTGTTTGAAGCCACTGCTCAGCGTCTGGGCATCCGCCATAAACTCATCCGTCCCTACACCCCAAGGCACAACGGCAAGGTTGAACGCAGCCACCGTGAGAACCAGAGGCGCTTTTATGAATCCCACCGTTTCTTTTCCCTCAAAGACTTCGCCGCTCAGCTTGCCCTCCACAATTCACGCTCCAACAACAGACCCATGAGGCCGCTTAACTGGCTTTTTCCTCGTGATTTCCTCACTTTGTTCTTTGTCCAATTTGTTTGACAATCCTACAGGGGGAAGAAAATTATATATTCACAGAGAGGTGAACAATCGAAAAGCGCATAATAAAAAGAAGAAACAGAAGACGGACACACAAAATTGACAATAGGTGCAAGTGAAGTAAAGGCGATTTTAGGACGGCTCCCGGTGAACGGCGAGCGAAGGCGATTTCTACAGAGAGGCCTTTCTTTTTAGTCATCAGGTCTTTGCTTTTAGCCGTCAAGCCTTTGTTTTTAGCAACATAGCCTATTATTTTTAGTATTTACAACTGAGAAGTTTTATAAAAGTATGCTTACCTGATTCAATGTGGGATAGACAAAATCGCCCTCTGCCATTAGAATGGATTACAATAGTCCAAAGCAGATTGGCGGTGGACCCACCTCGCCCCCAGTTGACCGAGATAGCCAAGGAGCGCAAAATTAAAGGCCATACGAAGATGACCCAATGGGGACTTGCCGCCGCAATCGCCAAGCTGGACGACAGCGATGAAATTATCCTTGGCCTTATCATCTGTGACAGGCACTACCAAAGCGTAGAGGAGGACCTCAAATATTTGCAAAGTCTCCGCTTCTAGACGAAAAAATAAACAATCATCCACCGGCGAAGCCGGTGGTATTTCAGATGCGGGCAAAGCCCTATGTTCCCAGCGCGCGCGTGAGACGCGCAAGTACGAATGTCAGTCGCGTAAGGCTATTCCCTCCCAGCTTTATGCTATACACCAGCTTCACACCCCTTGGGGCCGGACAGGTTGCCACGCCAGCTTATCAACTGGCCCGCAATAACAGTGTCTTTCGCTG
>Ga0129317_1000849_pt1 | contig 27198 bp, 20 predicted proteins | sample Cm1ome_FD_94430 | JGI IMG/M metagenome (GOLD analysis project Ga0129317, IMG submission 94430) | Eastern black-and-white colobus group fecal microbial communities from Wisconsin, USA - Cm1105 metagenome | ecosystem: Host-associated > Mammals > Digestive system > Large intestine > Fecal | place... | reverse complement strand
GAGGACACGACTGTGCCCGTGAGTGAGGAGACAGAGCCCGAAGTGACGGAAGCTTCCGTCAGCACAGGCAAGGATACTGTGGTAGTGTATTTCTCCGCAACAGGTACAACCAAGGGCGTTGCGGAGCGCATAGCCGCTGTCACCGACGGCGACCTTTACGAGATAATTCCTGCCGAGCCATATACCGATGCCGACCTTGACTGGAACGACGATAACAGCCGCTCTACAAAGGAGATGAACGATCCCGATGCCCGTCCTGCAATTGCAGGTGACACTGTCAGCCTTGACAGCTATTCTACGGTATATATCGGTTATCCTATCTGGTGGGGAGACGCTCCCCGTATCATGAGTACCTTTGTTGAGTCTCACAGCTTTGAGGGCAAGACGGTGGTACCTTTCTGCACATCGGGAAGCAGCTCCATAGGCAGAAGCGGAAGCAATCTTGCAGCACAGGCAGGCAGCGGAAACTGGCTTGACGGCGAAAGATTCAGCGGAAGCGTTACAGAAGACGAGATACAGAGCTGGATAGACGGTCTTAGGTGAGTATCGGAAAGAGGTGCAGTATGAAAATAGTTGTACTTATGGCAAGTCCAAATCCTCATGGCTCCACGAGCATACTGGCGGAGAAGTTCAGAAAGGGCGCCGAGGAGAGCGGCAATTCGGTGGAGGTGATAGACGTCTGTCGGATGAATGTGGCTCCCTGCACAGGCTGTGTAGCCTGCGGCTATGAGGGTGACTGTGTTCAGCGGGACGACAGCGAGCTTATCCGCAGGAAGCTTCTTTCCTGCGATATGGTGGTATTCGCCACACCGCTGTACTACTATGGTATGTCGGCACAGCTTAAAACCGTCGTTGACCGATTCTGTGCTTACAACAGCAGCCTAAACCGCAGACATCTGAAGTCAGCACTGCTCACAGTGGCATGGAACTCGGATGACTGGACCTTTGATGCCCTTACGGCTCATTATAAGACCCTTGTCCGCTACATCAACTTTGAGGATATGGGCATGGTGCTGGGCTACGGCTGCGGAACTCCCTCAATGACAAGGTCTGGGGAGTATCCCGAAAAGGCATACCGTCTGGGCAGGTCGCTGTGACCGCGGAGCATTCGGCTCCATATAATATGTATAAAAAGGCAGGGAAGTCACTCTGCCTTTTTGCATTTTTTACGGAGTTAAGAAAAGTTAAAGACTTGTTAAGAATTTCCGTGATATAATCAGAGCATAGAGAAAACAACACAGGAAACGAGGTAGGGATAATGTTCTGGAGAATATTGAAAAAGGACCTTAAACGCAAAAGGACAATGAACATCATACTGCTGCTGTTTGTCATCATATGCTCGATGTTCGCAGCGGCAAGTATCAACAACATCATAGCCGTAACAGGCGGTATAGACCACTTTTTTGACATTTCCGACGTAACGGATATTGCTCTGAGTATGCCTGCGGAAAGCGATCTGGACGACAGGATAAGAGAGCTTCCCGGTGTCAGTGAGGTCAGGACAGAGAAATACATAATGGTAACAAGCTCGAAGAACTTCAGCAGAGACGGCGTAAAGCTTGATAACTTTATCAATCCTGCATTTTTTATCTCCGATGATAATATGGGCACAAAGTACTTTGACGAAGACAATAATGTCATCACTGATGTGGAAAAAGGCTGCTTTTATGCCAATTCGCCATTCCTTTTCAATCTTGATATCAAAGAGGGAGATGTTTTTGATGTCAATATTGATGGAAAGACAGTCCCTCTAAGATACAGCGGAAGATTCAAGGGGGCGCTTCTGAGCCATGAATCTTTTGCAAATCCATTTCTCATCATAGACAGCGAGGATTACAATTATCTGGATCAGGATGAGAATGCTGATTTTAACGGATTGCTCTCAATGACCGTTTATGTCAATACCGAGGATGTCGATGCGGTACGTGAACTCATCAAAGACAGTGAGTCGGTATCTCTTAGTACAAGGGAAGAGATGAAGGATAATTACCTTTTTGATATTCTTGCGGCATATCTGCTTATGGCAATAAGTGTGATCCTGATGTTTACGGGATTTGTGGTTCTGCGGTTTACCATCGGTTTCACCATATCGGAGGAGTTCCGCGAGATAGGCGTTATGAAGGCTGTGGGCATTGACAACAGGAGCATACGAGGTATGTACATCGTCAAGTATCTGGCTATTTCGGTCGTAGGTGCAGCTATTGGATTTATATGCTCGCTGCCTCTTACGGATGCAATGATGAAGACTGTATCCGAAAATGCAGTCCTTGACGATAATAACAGCAGGTTTATGGGGATTTTCAGCTCCGTGCTCGTAGTTGCGGTTATACTGCTGTTCTGCTATTTCTGCACACGCAGAGTAAAGAAGCTCTCTCCCATAGATGCAGTACGCAGCGGTCAGACTGGTGAGCGCTTCCGCAGAAAGAGCATCTTGCACCTCGGACGCTCAAAGCTGCCGTCAACAGGATTTATGGCGCTGAATGACGTACTCAGCGCACCCAAGCGATTCAGCATAATAACACTGATATTCACGCTCTGTATGCTTTTGATGATGCTGATGTCGAACTTTGCCCTGACGCTCAGGAGCGAGAAAATATTATGGGTATTCACTGTGCCTGAATGCGATGCAATAATTGCTGATGTTGAGTACTTCAAGGAGTTGTATGAGGATCCCATGAAATACCGTGAACTCATTGACGATAGTGAGAAGATGCTGGAGGAAAACGGCATCCCCGGAAAGTGTTCAACTGCTATAGGTGCAAGGGGCGAAACCGCATATAAGGATAAGAAGGCGAATGTAGGCTACTGGATAATAAAGGGCAGAGATGATTACCGCCAGCGTATGAATGAGGGAAGTGCTCCTCAGAAGACCGATGAGATAGCAATGACAGGAAAGGCTATGGATAGCATTGGTGCAGGCATAGGTGACAGAGTAAGGACAGTCATAGGCGACAAGGAATATGAGTTTCTTATTACCGGCAGGTTTTCGACCTTTGAGTATAACGGATACTGCGCGCTGCTGCATTCTGATTTTGAATTTGCTCCGACACGGGTCAACTCAACAATGGGATTACAGATAGATTTTGACGGAGATCCCGACAAGGAGACTGTTGCACGAAACATAGAAAAGCTGAAAGGGATCATTGACAGCGACAAGGTATATACTCCCTCGGAAATGATAAATTCAGCAACAGGAATGTCCGACACTCTCAGCGCCATCAAGAAGCTGATGATGATACTCACGGTGGTCGTGACTTCGCTGATAGTTATTCTCATGGAGCGAAGCTTCATATCAAAGGAAAAGAGCGAGATAGCTCTCATGAAGGCAGTGGGAGTATCAAATGGCAGCCTTATATTACAGCACGTTCTGAGATTTGTCATAACGGCAGTGCTTGCCTGCATAGTTTCAACTGCGGTGATGATGCCGCTGAGCGATCTGCTCATGAATTGGGTATGCTCGATGATAGGCGATGTTTCGGGAATGAAGTGCGCCTTTGACCCGCTGGAGATATTCCTTATCTGTCCGGCGATACTGATAGGCGTGACAGTTATCGGCTCAGCGCTGACTGCGCTTTATATGAAGACCATAAAGGCAAGCGATACGGCTTCCATAGAATAAGGATACCTGAGGGTGAGGCAGTATGCTGACCGTACCCGAGCGGTATTACGACACAGGATTTAAGGAGGAAGGTTATATAATGAGTACAGTTTTACAGACAAAGGGACTTTGCAAGACCTACATAGTGAACAAGCGTCAGAACAACGTTCTGAAAAACATAGATCTGACCATCAATGAGGGGGAAATGGTGGCGATTATGGGACCCTCGGGCTCGGGCAAGAGCACCCTGCTCTACTGCGTTTCGGGCATGGACAGAGTAACTGCGGGAGAGGTATTATTCGGGGGAAAGGACACCTCCAAGCTGTCCGAAAAGGCAATGGCGAGACTGCGTCTTGACGAGATGGGCTTCATCTTTCAGCAGATGTACATGATGAAGAACCTTTCCGTGCTGGATAACATCATTCTTCCGGCGGTGAAGTCAAAGAAGAATACAGAGAGCCGCAAAAAGACCGAGGAGCGCGGCAGAGCTCTCATGAGGAGGCTGGGTATCGACGACGTCGGAGAAAATGACATCAATGAGGTCTCGGGCGGACAGCTCCAGAGAGCCTGCATCGCCAGAAGCATGATAAACTCGCCTAAGATGATATTTGCGGACGAGCCTACGGGAGCGCTCAACCGTTCAAGCTCCGACGAGGTAATGAAGGAGCTCATCTCCCTCAACAATGACGGCACTACCATTATGTGTGTCACCCACGACCCGAAGGTAGCTGCAAAGTGCAGCAGGGTGCTGTACATAATGGACGGCGGCATCATCGGCGAGAAGGAGCTTGGACACTTCGGCGGAAGCGATACAGAGCTCCGCAGCCGTGAAAGAGACCTGAACAACTGGCTGATGGAGCAGGGCTGGTGATATAGGGATCTTATCCATGATATAGCGCGGTGTCGGTTTATCAGTAGCACGATACCGCGCCACTTGCTATTTTCGTGCTTGTATGGTAAAATTAGAACAGGTGGTGATATTATGACCGATATTCTTATAGTCGAGGACGACAAGGAGCTTGCCGACCTGCTGACGGACTTTCTCCGCGACGAGGGCTACACGGTCACGGCAGTGGAGAGCGGCGGGAGAGCGCTGGAGCTCTTTGAGAAATACGGTGCAAAACTGGTGGTTCTGGACATTAATCTTCCCGACGTAAACGGATTTGCGGTATGCTCAAGGCTCCGCGAAAATGCTGACACTCCCATACTCATAGTCAGTGCGCGGACGGACAAGGAGGACAAGCTCAACGGACTTGATTTAGGGGCTGATGATTACATCGAGAAGCCCTACGACATAGATATACTTATTGCCAAGATAAAGGGCATTTTCAAGCGCCGCTATCAGCATGAGATACTTTCTGCGGACGGAGTGACCCTCAATCTTGCCGACCGCACAGCCATTGTGGACGGTGTGGATACAGAGCTTCCTGCAAAGGAATTCGACCTGCTGGCACTTCTTATGGAAAATCAGGGCAAGGCACTGAAAAAGGAATACCTTTTCAGCTCTGTGTGGGGAAGCGACAGCGATTCCGAGCTCCAGACCCTCCATGTGCATATAAACCGACTGCGTCAGAAGCTTGGCGACGACCCGAAAAACGCAAAGCGGCTGCTGACCGTATGGGGCGTGGGGTATAAGTTCGTATGAGTACATTCAGAAAGCTTGCGGCAGCAGTAATAGTTCTGTTTATAGCTGTTATTGCAGGTCTGAACATTTACCTGCTGCGGTCGGGTGACAGCGGTACATATCGGGTGGAAGCCAAGCGGCTCGCCGACCGGATAGAGGAGACGGGAAGCACGGATATCTCCGGATTTCCGCATTTGACAGGAGTTTATTCGGGAGAGCAGCTGTACCGCAGTGACGAGCATTACCTTATTATCGAGGCAGGCGGAAAGCTTTACCGTGTGGAATACACGACAGAAGGCAGAAATAGGACAGTTTGGGCTGTAAACTGCGTTTTGACAGCTCTTTTTCTGCTAATCTTGATACTGCTTTTCTACATCAGGCGGAATATAATAGTGCCCTTCGGCAGACTCAATACCGTGCCGCAGGAGCTTGCAAAAGGCAATCTTGCAGTCCCCATACCCGAGGAGAAAAGCAGGATGTTCGGAAAATTCACATGGGGAGTAAATCTGCTCCGCGAAAAAATCGAGGGAGACCGTCAGAAGGAACTGTCGATGCAGAGGGACAAGAAGCTTCTGCTGCTGTCTCTGTCACATGATATTAAGACGCCGCTTTCGGCGATAAAGCTCAACGCAAAAGCACTGGCGAGAGGACTCTATAAGGACGAAGAAAAGCGCCGCAGCGCTGCCGAGAGCATAAACTCCAGAGCCGACGAGATAGAGCATTTTGTCAGCGAGATAACCAAGGCTGCAAGTGAGGACTTCATGGAATTTGAGGTAACTCAGGGGGAGGTATTCCTCAGCAGTATACTCAGAAGGCTCAGCGACAGATACGCTCAGCAGCTTGCAGTTTCGGGAACGAAGTTCACCATTGACAGATTCGATGACTGCATTCTTTCCTGTGACCCCGACAGGCTTGCGGAGTGCCTGCAAAATCTCATCGAAAACGCTGTAAAGTACGGTGACGGAAGGCAAATAGGGCTCAGCTTCGATAAAATGGACGGCTGCGAGCTCATAACAGTGTCAAATACGGGATGCAGCCTTGAGGAGAAGGAGCTTCCACAGATATTCGAGAGCTTCCATCGCGGCAGCAACGCGGAGAATGTGCAGGGAAACGGTCTCGGGCTCTTTATCTGCAAGCGGCTTATGTCCCTTATGGGCGGCGAGATATACGCGGATATCAGAGAAGAACGCTTCTGCGTGACGCTGGTCGTCAGACTGGCGTGAGTTTAACCGGATAATATCCGATATACTGCTGTGAAGCAGATATAATCAATCTGATACGCTATACGCTGCTTCCTCGATCCTATCGTTAAGGGCTTCGGCGACAGTATGAAGGAGAAATAATCGGAAAAACATCGTATCTGTTACAACTTATAATACATTGATCCCTCTGTTCGTTAAACGGACAGAGGGATATTTGTTTATGTAGATACTGCTCCCTTAGCTTTAAGAATGAGGACGAGCGATGCTCCAATAGAATATAACGGAGGCGATTTCTATTGTAGTGATAAGCAAGTCAGGTTACATAACGGATGAAAAAAACGTGACGACAGCAAAGGGCGTGGTGGCAGTTGAAAACATTTTCCCCGAGAGCACCGACAGAAGAAAGCTGAAGAAGGCTGAAGCTGAGCTGTACGATGTATTCTCGAAATACGGGAAAAAACGCGGAAAATGATACACAGTCCGCGGCTGCACACAGTGCCGCCCGAGAGGAGCCTATATTATGATAGCCATATATGCAAGGCAGTCTGTTGACCGTGCAGACAGCATTTCCATTGAGCAGCAGATAGAGCTGTGCAGATATGAAACAAGAGGGGAGGGATACAGGAACTATGTTGACAGAGGATACAGCGGCAAGAACATCAACCGTCCGCAGTTCATGCAGATGATGGAGGATATCAGAAGCGGTATCATACATCAGGTCATAGTCTACAAGCTGGACAGGATAAGCCGCTCCATACTGGACTTTTCAAACATGATGGAAGAATTCGGAAAGTATAACGTAAAGTTCGTATCGGCAACGGAAAAGTTTGACACCTCATCGCCCATGGGGAATGCCATGCTCAATATCTGTATCGTATTTGCACAGCTTGAACGCGAGACCATACAGAAAAGAGTGGCGGACGCCTATTATTCACGGAGCCGAAAAAGCTTTTACATGGGCGGGCCCATACCCTATGGATTCCGAAAGGTCCCCGCGCTCATCGACGGCGTACACACCTCCATGTATGAGCCTGTTCCCGAGGAGGCAAAGGCTGTGGAGCTTATATACGGGTTATACGCTCAGCCCGAGACCTCTTACGGAGACGTTATTTCGCGGCTGAATGAGCTTGGCATAAAGAAGCGAGGGAGCAGCTGGGCAAGGGGGCGGATACGGGAGATACTGTTAAATCCCATCTATGTCAGAGCAGATATGGCGGTGTATGATTTCTTGGCGGAGAACGGCGCTGACATTGAAAACTCGCCTGCGGACTTCATCGGTGAGAACGGCTGTTACAGCTACAAGAGCTGTGAAAACAACAGGGCGTCAGGCACAGCTTCAGGAGAACGAATAGTGCTCGCGCCTCACAGGGGGATAGTAAACTCGGAAACATGGCTGCGGTGCCGTGAAAAATGTATGAGCAGAAAGCAGGCCATTCCCTCACAGAAGGCGAAGAACTCATGGCTGTGCGGAAAAGTGAAGTGCGGCGAGTGCGGCTATGCGCTCATAGCGAAGGAGTACAGAAACGGCAGAAACCGTTATCTGATGTGCTCACAAAAGCTGGCTTCCAAGTCCTGCGGCGGCGCAGGGACGCTCTGCACCGATGAGGTGGAGCATCTGGTTTACAGCGAGATGAGGAACAGACTTGCAAAGTTCAGAAAGCTTTCATGTTCTGACAGGACAACACACGACGCTGAGCAGACAGCGCTGGAGGCACAGCTTGCTGAGACGGAAAGAGAGATAAGGGGGCTTCTCGAGAAGGTCGAGGGCTCCGATAATGCGCTGCTGCGCTATATCAACGAAAGGGTGAACGCTCTTGACAGCCGCAGGAACGTCCTTACCGAGCGCATAAATGAGCTGAGCAGGAAGTGCGGCGGCAATGCTGAGGAGACCGACAGTCATCTTACGGTGTGGGAGGAGCTGAGCTTTGAGGACAAACGGCGCGTTGCGGATATACTTATCCGCGTGATATACGTCACATCGGAAAGGCTAATAATACAATGGCGGATATGACTTCATCCTGACCGAAACGGCGAAGCGCTGCGAATAGCGCAGGATAAGCTTGATTCACGCAACTTCTATGCCTGCAATCCGTCGTTTGACAAAAACTGCGGAAGAAAATAAAAACAGCAGCTTCCAATGGGGCTGAGGATATATGATAAGTATCCGAGGGCAGTATCAGATTACTGCCCTCGTTTTTTGTATTTATAGAAATATTATGATATGGCAAACACAAAACGCAATATACAATATGTATATACGACTAATGAATATAATTAACCAAAAGCAGCTTGCTCGGGGGCGTTAAAGAGGTTAATATTGTGTGTATAATGCGCTTTTTATTAAACGATATGTAGATATTGTACTACTATTTTGAATAATGAGCAGATAAATTGATTGTTAAATTTCACATATTTTATTACCATTTTATTACCGAATGTTGACTTTATAGCCAAAATGTGATACGATATATTCATAATATAGAGCCATTAATAATAATTATAGCAATAATTATACAAATACCGTGAGGAATTAGTTATGGGATCTGAACTTCGGAGATTAAAAAAACTTGAATTGCTTGAGATAATACTTGAACAGGAAAAGGAAATAGATCGGCTGACACGACTGACTGAGGAGCTTCAGCAAAAACTGGAGGACAGGCAGATAAAGATAGCCGAATCGGGTTCCATAGCCGAGGCGGCACTCAAGCTCTCGGGGATATTTGAAGCTGCCCAGCGTGCGGCAGATATGTACATCAGATCGGCAGAGCTTGCATCGGAGGAAGAAAAGAATGAAGAACTATCAGAGGACATCCCGTCCAACGATACCGCAGATAGAGACGGAGCTGAACAGGCTGAAAACGAAAAGGAGCCGTAAAAGGAACATTCTCTATGTTCTTGCAGTGTCGGTTATAGCTGCGGCAGCTATCATCATAGCTACCAATATATGGTTTCCCGTGCTGAGAGTAGTGGGTACGAGTATGCAGCCCACTCTGCGGCACAGTGACGTTGTGGTGTGCGTAAAGAGCAATAAGAATATCAAAAGGGGGGATATCATTGCTTTTTATAATAATGATAAGATATTACTTAAAAGAGTGATAGGACTTCCGGGAGATCTTGTGGCGATAGATCAGAACGGAACAGTCAGTATCAACGGCGATACCTTGCAGGAGAACTACGTCTCCGCCCTTTCGCTGGAGCCCTGTGACACGGAGCTTCCCGTATACGTCCCCGAAAACTCCTACTTCGTGCTGGGTGACCAGAGGATAACCTCAATGGACAGCCGCTCTGAGATGATAGGAATGATCTCCGGGGAAAGGATAATCGGAAAAGCGAAGCTCAGGGTATGGCCCTTAGACAAGATATCGTCAATAGACAGGACAGGAGGTGCATAAAGTGTGACAAGAAAATATATGAGTGCTGACGCTGTAAGAGCGGCAGACAGCAGAGTGGGCAGATTTGTAAGAGCTGCTGCATTGTTTGCTGCCGCTGTTGTTGGCATCTCGGTTATTTATCTGTGTCTGATGCCTGCTCTGGCAGAAAATGCAGGTGACCCGAAATATATCTATTTCGATAACGGACTTGCAGGATATGACAGGGTACTGTACTCCACCGATGGGGGAAACACATGGAATGACATGGCTCTTATGTCACAGCTTGACGGCAGCGACGAAAGAATGGATATTTCCTTTGACCATGTCAATACGGATTATACATATGTTACTGCAAGCGCAGTTGCTCCGGGAACGGATATAATGTTCAGGGGATATGACAGCGGAGTAGTTTACGATACCACAGTTATCAGAAAGCTTGACGGCAACGGTAATCCGTCAGACGGAAGCAAGATGCAGTGGGGCTATGATTACGAGAATTTCGTATGGACCTCGGGTGCATACGTTGTGGACGAGGTGAACAACTGCTTCTACGCACCTGCACTTGCGATGCAGAACAAGGTCGCGGACCACATCGTCAGCTATCAGAACGACTATAATCATCGTACATTCAGTGATGAAGCATATGAGATGACAGGCGTTTTCGGTGACCTGAACGATGTTAACAGAAGCGGTGAATACAGTCAGGAAAAGGACAGTGAGGGCTCCTACTACACCAACACGGCAGAGGGCGATAACAAGACCAATGCCGTGGGAGACAAGTCGGGTAATGAAGCCAAGGCGCAGCCGCCTTTCAAAGCCACCGCAAGGATATTCGACTATTTCTCCGACTGGGAGCTTTCCGGAAAGAAGCTTACGGAGCTTGTGGATGGAACTACGTTCACAAACTCCACATCAAGCATTGCCTACGCATATCAGGGCGACCTGTGGAACAAGGCTCTCCGTGATTATTATGACGGCTCCGTGGACAAGCTTGTATATTTCGGCTCCAATTCATGGTTCCCGGGTGTGGATTACGGATTTGGTCAGGTAGACGGAGTAACTCCCGAATACTACTATATATCCCAGTTCCCCGATTACTACTGGCCTGCACACGGCTTCTCCAACAGCCGAGGCGTAGCGGAGCTGGTAAAGACCAGAAACGACAATGGACTTGAGCTGGCAGGTACGGACATACCGTCCCCATACTTCAACGAAGCCTTTATCACAGGCGACAACGATAAAAATGCTGTTTACGGAAAAGTCTACAATGACGTTGATTTCGATTTTGAGTACAATTCCGCAACAGGCTATTATGAGTTTTCGAGTACCGACCCCAACGACGCTGTAAGACTTACCGAGTGCGATGACGGAAAGTACGTTATGCAGTACACGCGCGAGGGCGTTACCAAGGCTGATAATACCAGCTCTACGGGCTATCAGTTCTATCCTATGAACAGTCCGGCTACCAACTCAAATTTCGCCACAGAAAATCTGATGTTCGGTATGGAGCTTGACCTTGACTTCGTTACTTACGGAAGTGCAGTTGAGGGAAGAACGAACGGTATCTTCAAGTTCTCGGGCGATGATGATGTCTGGATATATCTTGACAATCAGCTTGCACTTGATATCGGCGGAACTCATACCGCAGTCAGCGGCGTTATCGACCTCAACACAGGATGCGGCGTTGTAGGCTCCACATTTGATGAGGAGACAGGCGGAACCCTCGAAAGGATAACCGATGCACAGAAGGCTGCCTTTGCAGTAGGCACCAACGACGGCATTTACAACCGCTCCACATGGACTGATATTGTGGGAACAGTAAATATGTTCGACGATACCTATTCGGGCGGACAGTACAGAACGACCATCGACGAGGAAAACGGACTTTATATCGTTGAGATAAAGGATGTAAAGAACGTAAAGACAAGCGGTTCAAATTACAGCGGCACATATAAGTTCAGGCTCAACTCAGTGGATATGAGCGAGGGCGAGGAAGAGGGAGACCTTATAACTCACAAAATGAAGATATACTTCATGGAGAGAGGTCTCAACAGCTCTAACTTCAAGCTTGCATTCAATTTCCTTGACAGCGTTGAACGCGGAGTTTCAAAGACATGGCTGGATGACGGATTTACCGACCACAGCAATGACTCCGTAGAGGTAGAGCTTTACCGCTCCATCAACACATTCACGACCCGTACCGAGGGAGCGCAGGACGTTCTCAACTGCGGGTTTGAAGACGGCACAGAGGGCTGGACAAGCAATGCCGACGCTGTGATAGGCATCGACGGCACAGACCCTGCATTCGGCGAAAATGCACTGAGTATCACAGGACGAAACGCCAGCTGGATAGGCGCGATAAAGACTCTTGATCCTGCACTTTTCAAGGCAGGCAAGGAGTATAACTTCAGTGCCATGGTCAAGAGCAGACCCGATTACATCTACAACAGCTTTGACAGCGGAGATGCAGAGGGCTGGATAACCAGAGGAGACAATTTCTCCATTACAAGTGACAACATTTCTAATCAGACTGGCGGAAAGTCCATAAAGATAAATGCCGGCAAAGCCTCAAGCTGGCAGAATTGGTATGGTGCCCAGAAGCCGCTGGATGATTTCTGTGACGCAGGTGATACCTATTATTTCAGTTTATATATGAGACCTGCAAATACCAATAATCCCACAGTTTTTGAAATGGGAATACAGTACGACCTGAACGGGACTACACATTATGAGCCGATTGACAACTATACTCCGACGGATAATTCATGGCATCAGCTCAGCGGAAGCCACAGTATTCCCGAAGGTGCAGCGAATATCAGAGTTTATGTTCAGGAGAGCACAAAGGTCAACTTCTACATTGACGATTTTACAGTGTCAAAGACAGAGTCACCTGACGTGACAAGCGGCGGCGATGACAATATCAAGCTGACCCTCAGATATCCCGATGAGACTCAGCAGGGAGGCTACTCCTTCAATCAGGTCGCATCTGAACCTGTACCAAGCGGTGTGTGGACGGAGCTTGGCGGAACTTTCAGAGTTCCCGATGACGCTTCGGGACCATTTGATCTTATCATAGAGTCTCAGAACGGCACCGAAGATATCTTTGCCGACGAGGTAAGGGTATATGAGGCAGGCGCTGAGCCCACGGTGATAAACACATACACAGAGGACGTTCAGAAGATAGGCGAAGCTACTCTCAGCGACGCAACTTCATGGGAAAAGGTCTGGAAAAACCTTCTGGACTCCGAGACAATAGCAAACGGACGTCAGGATTATCAGTACTTCGTCCGTGAAAAGAGCGTGAATACGCGCAGCCCGAAGAAGTATGCCGCTAAATATTTTGACGGCGACAGTGAGGTAACTACCTCTGAGATAGACTTTGAGGGCGATACGATAACGGTATTCCCCATAAATGCTCAGACAGGCTCGATCAGCATCGAGAACAGACCGCTTACGGACCTCTCCGTAAAGAAAGAGTGGTTCAGAGTTCTTGAGGATGAAAAGGCTGACGAAATAGTAGTGGATATCTATAACGATCACGACAGCATCGTCAGAACGGTTACTCTCCGCGGCGACAAGTCGGAGGACACATGGACGGCTGAGCTGAAGGATCTGGAGATGTATTACCGCGACACCGAAAGCGGTGAGGTGCATCCCATCAACTACTACGGAATAGAGCGCGATGATCCCGACCATGAGTACAAGGTCACCTATTCCACAGACACAACTGAGACCTTCGGCGGCAATACCGCATACAAATTCAGCAGCGATACAGAGGATGGACCTCTCTCGCTGAAAATAACCAACAAGCCCGACAAATCGGGTACATATTCCGCTTCGGTACATAAGCAGTCTGCTGCATCGGGAAAGGCGCCCATCAAGGGAGCAGAGTTCCTGCTTGAGAAATACACAGACGGAGCTTATACCGAAGTCACCACGGCAAAGACCGACGAGAGCGGCAATGTCAAGTTTGAAAATCTGGAGGCAAATGTAAGATACAGAGTGACCGAGACAAAGTCGGCTCTGGGCTACAAGCTTCCCGAGGAGGAGAGCGACCGACAGACCGTGTTCATGATCAGCGCTGACGTTGCAAACAATCTTGACGGCTCGTCACCGATGATATCAAACGGCAGCATTTACAGCTCGCATGAATGGGACGGTACAGCTGACCAGCTGAGCCTCGTAATGGAAAACGAGGTACAGCCCATAATAATGCCTTCAACAGGCGGCAGCGGAATATTGCTGATATATATCTGCGGAGCATTCATGACAGTCACAGCTCTGGGACTGGTGCTCGTTTACCGCAGAAAATGCCGATAACTGATTATATTGATCTATTTTAAAGGAGTGTTTTTATGAAAAAGAGCAGTATGAAGAAAATGACAGCAGCAGTTTCTGCTATCGCCCTTACAGTTATGGCAGCTGCACCTCTGTTCAACTCATTTGCAGCAGCCACACCCGTTATCACCATAAACGGAAATGACAATGTTACCGTAGACGCCAAGAGCTTTGCCGCATACAAGATAGCAAGCGTTACAAAGGACAATGACAGCGGTGCCTACACATACACATTCCTTACTGCATGGAAGCCGCTCTTTGCGCAGAAGTCAGGCATATCCGAAACTGATGAGGAGTTTGACGCAAAGGTCTCCGAGTGGATAGACACTAACTATGTTACAGGTGCAACAGCAGCCAAGAAGGCAGAGTTTGCAAAAATGCTGGCAAAATTTGCAGATGAGAAGAATATTTTGCCTACACAGGAAGTTACAGGTTCGGGCGACACCGCTGTATTCACCGCAGAGGGCGATGAGACTAAGGATGAGGACAATATAGAGTCGGGCTACTACCTTGTTGTGGATAACTCTGACGGTGACAGCGATGCTATCTCAGCATTCATACTTGACACCTATGTTGATGAGGCTCTCACTATCGACCTCAAGGCTGACAAGCCCTCTATTGAGAAGAAGATATGGGAGGACGCCAACAATAACTCTGAGATAGACAACGGCGAGCTGAAGGACGCAAATACCGCAGGCTACGGCGAGGAGGTAAACTACCTTATTACTGCCGATATTCCCGATATGACAGAGTATCAGCACTATAAGTTCATCATCGAGGATACAGCCTCCGCAGGACTTACCTATTCGGGCGGACTTATCGTCAAGGTAAAGGGCGTTGACGTTACCGATGATTTCGTGGCGCCGGCCAACGGCACCAAGGGACCTTCGCTTTCACTTGATTTCGATGATCTGAAGGCACTTCTGGCTTCCGGGGATATCACAGGAAATGCAGACTATGATGCTGCCGATAACACCATAACCGTTCAGTACAAGGTAACGGTGAATGAGGACGCAGTAGTCGGTGAGAACGGCAATCCCAACGATGTAGAGCTCACATACTCCAATAATCCGAACAAATCCGGCGACGGCAGCAGTGAGGACGAGAATGATGATGGCTACAACGAGACTTCAAAGACTCCAAAGGACAGAGTTGAGACCTACCTCACACAGTTCAAGCTCCACAAGCAGGACAGCAGCGGCAACAAGCTCACAGGCGCACAGTTCTCGCTGAAGGGCAACGGACAGACCAGCGAGTATGTATTCAAGACCGTTACCGATACAGCAGGCAGCGAGCACCTTGTTATCGACAGCGCAACTGCAAAGAACGAGACCAACTACAAGGTCGAGGTCGATGAAAACGGCGACATCATCTTCTACGGTCTCAAGGCAGGCACATACACCATCAAGGAGGAGAAGGCTCCCGATAAGTACAACAAGATAAGCGACGATATCGTTCTTACTATCGGCTGTGAAGTTCCTGACGAGGTCATCATAGGCACTGATGAGAAGTGTCAGTGGAGCTATACTCTCGGTGATGAATACACAGGAGTAACATCTGACGCTTCAGGCATATACACTATCAATATAGTTAACCGCAAGGGCTCTGTTCTTCCGTCAACAGGCGGAGCAGGTACAGCAGCATTCGCGGTATGCGGTATCTCAATGATGACTTGTGCAGCAGTACTCTTTGTGATCAACAGAAGAAAGTCTGAGGAGAGAGACTGAAAGCATAAAACGGAATGAAAAACTTATTGCTCAACATCTGCATAATACTTCTGTTTTTCGGCGGTATAGCAGTTATCTCGTACCCTGCTGTAAGCAACTTTATAAATGAAAAGCACAGTTCTACACTGATAGCAGGGTATGAGAAAAGCATAAGTGACTTTTCGGACAAAGACAAGGAGAGAATACTGGCGGAGGCGCATGAATACAACAGTGAGCTTCCGTCGGTGCTGTCGGAGTATGATGCACAGGCTCTTGAAAACAGGGAGGAATACCTCAGCGCACTTGATATCTCGGGAAACGGGATAATGGGCGTACTGGATATCCCTGAGATAGACGTTCATCTGCCGATATATCACGGGACCTCCGAGGAGATACTGAGGGTGGCTGCGGGACATCTTCCCTCCACCTCTCTCCCCGTAGGCGGTGAGAGCACACACGCGGTCATATCCGCTCATACGGGACTTCCCTCATCGAAGCTGTTCACGGAACTGGACGAGCTGGAGATAGGGGATATGTTCACGGTGTCGGTGCTTGACGAGGTTCTGGTATACAAGGTTGACAAGATATCCGTGGTGAAGCCCGAGGACGTTGAGGACCTTCAGATGATCGAGGGCGAGGACCATGTGACCCTGCTGACCTGTACTCCTTATGGTATAAACTCCCACAGGCTCCTTGTAAGGGGAACGAGAGCGCCCTATGATGAGGCTGAGAGAAACGGACTCTTCATCGGTACAGATGCCGAGTTCCTTGACAAGACACTGCTGATACCATTTGGCGCAGTTCCCGCCGGCGTTATCTGCATCATAGTGATCGCGGTACGCTCCGGCAGGAAACGCAAAAATGCAAAAGCGGAGTAAATACATATTGACAAGCGAAAGCGTTTGGTATATAATATTTTAAACAAGATATCATGACTGTGTTTTGTATGCAGTCATGATATCTGTTTATATTCGTGAACACAGCGGCGGATGATTTCCGCAGGCGTATGGGGTCGGACTGACAGTCTGAGTGCCGCGGAAAAGAAGCATCGGCACAGTGTACACAGAACACGGCGATATGCCGAATATTGATATAGGGGGAATGAATATGCCGCATTCATCAGGAGGAGGCTCTCACGGAGGTGGCTCCCACGGAGGTTCTCATGGTTCACACGGGTCACACGGAGGAAGAAGCGGACCGAGAATAAGCAGAACACACTTTGCCGGAGCAAGACGCTACTCCTATTACAGACACGGTCAGCAGCGCTATTTCTATGCTGACAAAAACTTCAAGCCGGGATTCAGCTGGGGAAGATTACTGCTGATCTTTTTCTATCTTCCATTCTTTTTTTTCGGCTTTTCGATGCTGAAGCCTGCTCTGAAGGTACTGCCAAAGAATTATGACCACACCATAATCATAAAGGATGAAGCCGATGTTATCAACGATGAGGCAGCGCTGAAAAAGGAGCTTGAGCGCTTCAGGGACAAAACGGGAGTTACTCCGTCAGTAGTCACCGTACATAATGAAACATGGGCAAACTATGGAAGACTTGAGGAATATGCCTATGACAGGTATCTCAGGGAGTTTGATGACGAGATGCACTGGCTCATCGTTTATTCCGAGCCGATAGACCCTGATCCGAAGTTTAACAATTGGTTCTGGGAGGGAATGCAGGGCAATGATACCGACCCTGTAATTACCGAGGAAAGGGCAGACAAGTTAACTGCAAGATTACATGGTGCGATCGTGAAAGGCGATGACGTAGAAACAGCCATTAAGACGTCTTTCTCACAGTTCACCGATAACTATTCACGCTCCTTCAACTTCGGGGAGCTTATCCCTGCACTGTTCGTGCTTGGCTTTGTTTCATTCCACGCATACTTCATGCTGGGACTGAACGAGCTGAAGTACAGAAAGGCAGTGCCTGCTGACGGTCCCGATATCGGCGGCAGAAGCGTGTATGATCCCACAGCACAGTTCCAGAGTTATAAGGAATATAAGCAGTCTGCTGCATATAACGGAGCTCAGACACAGCCTGTGACACAGATATCTCCGCAATACACGCCGCAGTCGGGAATGGACGATCTGTTCGGTTCGGGCGGCAGCAGCACAGCAGAAACAAGCAGAAATACGGTCTGCCAGTACTGCGGCACCACATTTGCTGCCAAGTACAAGAGGTGCCCCAGCTGCAACGCGGAAAATCCCGACAGGCTCAACTGAAAACTATAACGTATATAAGCCGGGTCCGAAGTTTCGGATCCGGTTTTTTGTAAATACAGAGGGCATAAGTGATAAATAAAAGTGCCTGTGATATAAATAACTGTTTACTCTTGACAACTTTTCGAGATTATAGTATAATTAAACTATATTTTTTTCAGAAGGGCAGAGCATGATGTTAAAGTGCCTGCTGTCCTCACAGTGCTGACAATGTAATATCACGGACGCAGCGCGGAATTTTATATCAAAGGAGAAATAGTATGAAGATCGGATGCGTAAAAGAGATCAAGAACAATGAATTCAGAGTGGGACTTACCCCCGACAATGTCAAGGCATATGTAGCCGCAGGTCACCATGTGTACATCGAAAAGAGCGCAGGCGCAGGCTCGGGCTTTGCAGATTCCGAATACGTCGAGGCAGGAGCGTCCGTACTTGATAACGCTGCGGACATCTGGAACATGGTGGACATGATGGTAAAGGTCAAGGAACCTCTCGAATCGGAGTATCCGCTTTTCCATGACGGTCTTATTCTCTATACATATCTCCATCTTGCAGCAGATAAGGAGCAGATGGACGCGCTTCTCGGCGGCAAGGTCAAGGCAGTTGCCTATGAGACACTTCAGGAGACAGACCGTTCGCTTCCTCTCCTTGCTCCCATGAGTCAGATCGCAGGTCGTCTTTCCATTCAGGAGGGCGCAAAATATCTCGAGAAGAAGTTCGGCGGAGCAGGCATACTCCTTGCAGGTGTTCCCGGTACACCCAAGGCTAATGTAGTTATCCTCGGCGGCGGTACAGTCGGCACCAATGCCTGCAAGATAGCAGTGGGTATGGGCGCAAACGTAACTATTCTCGATGTGAACCTCAAGAGACTGGAGCAGCTTGACTATATGTTCGGCGCTCATGTACAGACTCTCTACTCCACAGACAGCAATGTCGAGAGAGCAGTAAAGGACGCTGATCTGGTAATAGGCTCAGTTCTTATCCCCGGCGGCTCAACTCCCAAGCTCTTCAAGGCAAAGTACCTCCCCGAGATGAAGGACGGCGCTGTATTTGTTGACGTTGCCATAGATCAGGGCGGATGCGGAGAGACCTCACACGTTACCACACACGATGATCCCGTATACATTCAGGAGGGCGTAGTGCATTACTGCGTAGGCAATATGCCCGGAGCAGTTCCCCGTACAAGCACCATTGCCCTTACAAATGCAACTCTCAGATATGGTCTTCAGATCGCAGAGAACGGACTTGAGGAGGCATGCAAAAAGAGCGAGGTCATTGCAAGCGGTGTAAATACATATGCAGGCAAGCTTACCAACAAGAACGTTGCAGCTGCCCACGGATATGAGTATACCGAGCTTTCGAGCCTTATCGGCTGAGCCGGTAACAAATGAAGTAAACAAAGCCCGTGAACTGACGATGTGCAGTCACGGGCTGTTTGTTTGTAAGCTTTTATTGACAAGAAATGGGCTATGCGTTATAATTGATAATGTAAATGACATCTCTAAATACTGAAACCGAGGAATGATATAATGAATACAAGAAAGATTGCGGCACTTGCCGCTTCATTTGCGCTTACTGCGAGCTTTGCGTCCTGTTCCTCCTCATCTGTGGGACAGGCTGACGTGAACAGCGGTGCACAGACCGAGACAACGGCTGCTGCTGTTACAGAGGCTGCTGCCGAGGAGACCACAGCAGAGCAGCCCACCACACAGCCCATGACCGCAGCTGCGGCTGAAAAGGGAAGCTTCTACGACGCAAAGGGCAGGCTTCTTCTCTCCACAGGCGAGGACGGAAAACGCCGTGTTTCCGCGGAGCCCTATGCAGTATCCTTTGCAAACGTAATCACTGTTATGTCGGACGGCTACGACACCGCGTTTGACGATATACTTACAACTCCGTCGAGTGACGGGGCAGGGCAGTCCATACGCCTTACCCTTGACGGTGACGTACAGAACGAGATATACAGCTATATGGAGCAGAACAACATCGTTGGCTCGGTAGTGTGTCTGCGAACAGACGGCTCCATTATGGCGCAGGTGAACTATCCCTCCTACGATCCCAACGCAGTTGCCGACCAGAAGTACGACGAGGACCTAGCGTGGGGAGATGTGGGCAATAAGGCATTCAGCAATTACGAGCCGGGCTCATGCTTCAAGATAATGTCCGAGGTCATAGCCGATAAGCACGGAGTTTACTCCCTCTACGACGACGGAACATGGGAGGTAGGCGGAGTGCCCATCGTGAACTGGGATCACGAGAGCAACAAGGGCGGATATCCCATACCCGACCGCACACTCAGCTCCGCATTTGTCAACTCCAGCAATATTTTCTTTGCGAAAGCCTTTGAGGAGGTGGGAGCAGATGATGTGCTCGCCGATCTCAGCTCCATATTCCATTTCGGAGCAGATGACGATATACAGTGTGATTTCGGCTCTCTCAGCAACAACATAGAGATATACTGCCTCGATGACCTGCGCAGGAGCGCATTTGGTCAGTCCTATGTGCTGACCTGTCCCATATTCCTTGCGGCACTTGGCAGAGAAGCCGTATTCGGCGACATGGTCACGCCTTTCGTAGTCAAGGACATCGTAAGCTCTGACGGAGCGCAGAAGATAGGGGAGGGCTCAAAGGCGCTGGACGTTATCGCCTCCATACCTGCGGATTATCGCCAGAACCTTCTCAATGGCATGACAGGAGTAGGCTCGGGACTGGGAGTACAGCTTCCTGCGGGCTACAGCTTCTATGCCAAGACAGGTACCGCAGAGGGCTGGAAGGGCGACTGCCTTTATATTACGGGCTGTGCCAAAAACGACTCCGACGACGGTTCGACAGTGTATGAAAACTATGATAATTACGGTGAGCATGGCTCATATATAGTTGTTATGCAGGTCATGAACCCCGAGGCACACGGCTTTGAGTTTGCTTCTCAGTCCTCGGGACTTTACAGAGGAGTAATGAACATAGTAGTAGGAAGATAAAAACACGCCCCGAAGCGCATTAAAAGTGCTTCGGGGCATTTTGATTCAAGCTGTTGGCATAATGTAGGGGACGGCGTCCTCGACGTCCCGAAAAATAACGTTGTAAGGTAAGGTGGCATTGACGTCCCACAAACAGACATTGCAGAAGCGGATAAAACGGCGAAGCCGCTCTCTGACGGCTAAGGACTTCGTGATTTAACATCTGCGGTGTTAAATTACGAGCATACTCATTGTTCAAGGTATTTCACAGCCCATTCCAGCTCGTAGTCCTCTTTATCGCGGAATATCTTCATAGCCGCGTCGCGGTCCAGCGGTATACGCACCTCACATGGATCACGGCTGATGCGGTCGGCGCGGGGATCGATATCGGGCTCGCCGTTTTCGTTGAGCATAAGGCAGACGGGAAAGCTTACAGAAACCAGTGCCTTTGAGAGAAAGCAGCGTCCGCCTGTTATCTGAGCGCTTCCGTTGGGATCGGTGATACCTGCGAGGGTAACGTTAGGAAGTTTTGACAGGCATAAGGCGGTGCTGTCACCTGCGCTGACGCAGTTATGATTGGTGAGGACCACCACGTTAAGGTCTGCGAACTCGCCGTCGCCCTTTATTCTCTGCTCGGCCAACTGAACATACTCTCCGTTCTTGCGCATACCGAGACCTGCGGCGAACATATCTTTATTGGTGAGCAGACTGCAAAGGGCGTAGCCCACAACACCGCTGCCGCCGCCATTGTTTCGCATATCCACCACAAGGTACTCCATGCCCTGTGCTTTCAGTTTGCGGAGCTTTTTGCGGAACATCTCCCGTGACCATTTGCTCTCACCTTTGTAAAAGTCCAGATCATCGCGGAGACTGCCGCCCGTAAACTCTGCGCTGAGAACGAGGCAGCCGCATTTGTCATCCAGCATTTTGGTGCTGAAGTTTGCGGAGTACAGCTCGTGAATGTCTTCGGGGAAATGATCGAGGGCGTCAAGTGCATCGCCGTAGGTGTCCCCGTTTTCCATTGCGGACAGCACAGCGGACTGCTCCTTGCCGTCGCTCCCGATGAATGAGACCTCAACTGTATCTCCGCCCATGCCCGAAAGCTCAATGAATGCCAGTTTGTCGGCGTTAGCCTTTACAGCTTCGTCGTCATAGATGACATCCTCCTGCACTGCCTGAGACAGGGGCTTTCCGTTCCATTTTGTAATGACAGTACCGTCGGTGATACCCAGACTGTGTATAGCCTCGTCAGTGCAGACTGCGATGACCTCGCCGCTGTCAAGCTGTATCATAGCCATCCCGTAGTCATTCGGCTCGAATGCCGAGTGATATTTACTTTTGTCATAGTACGAGTGGACAGAGACATGACCGTCGTGCAGCTCGTTGCAGAACAATGTAACAGCGTCTGCGAACATGGCAGGATCTTTTTCCTGTTCTGCCTTTTTCACCATAGGCATATACTTGTCCTCAAGGGCGAAAAAGTCTATTTCCTTCCACTCCTTGAGAACGTACCGCTTGTCCATTTCCTTTACCAGAGAGTGGAAAGAATCAGAGTAGCTTTTGCGCGTGTAATTATGGATCTCGTTAGCGGTGGTTATGAAGCGGAGACCGAAGACAGCTGTCAGTACCCATATTATAGGGGCAACTTTTCTGTACCCCTTGTCGCGCTCGGCACAAAGCGCAGTGATCAGCGGCAGCAGTGATATGAGATACATGGGAGTATAGTTCTGCAGCAAATGCGGTGCGGTATAGATAATGAAGTGGAGCATTGATATGATAAAAGGTATGAAGCAGAGCTTCTTCCATTGTTTCAGCTGACCGTCGTAATATCGCCATTTGTGGTGCAGCACGGCAAGTATGGCGATGGTCAGCAGTATGGCGCCTAACCAGACAAATTGCACCTTGTCTGCGCCTGCCAGACTAAAGCGCAGCGTTCCTATAATATCGCTCATAAGTGACCTCCGCGAGATGTGATGTTAAGTTAAATTATACATCATAGAAGTGCGTCTGTCAACGTGTTCCGGCTCTATGTATCAGAGCGGTTATACTTTTTTTCGATTATTTCTTAAAACGTATTGACGAATTAAGGAAAAAAATGTATAATTATAGTATAGCCATCTATGCACGGCATACGGGGCTTTAAGATATAGATAGCAAGGACGGTAATCAGGATGATATCGAGGGGAAAAAAGCTGATCGCGCTGCTGATCTCAACAGCTGTGATAGCGTCGTTTCCGTCCTGTTCATCGGAGGTCGGACAGATAGAATTCCACAAGGACAGCAGTCCTCATGCTGCTTCCGAGGAGAATGGAGATACACCGCCAGCCGATGTCACAACAGAACAAACGACAACAACGACAACGACGACAGAACCCGTTTACAAGGGAAACATTTACGATACGAATTATAATCTTATAACATACAGCACCTACGCCGAGGGCGGCGAGGAGCAGCGTACCTATGGTCAGGGCTACGCATATTCATTCGGCAATATAGTCAGTGAGGCTTCTGCGGGCTTCGATGACGTTTTCGGAGATATTCTCCGTGTCAAGAATCCAACACCCGTAACTGCGGAGAATAACGTGGGACAGTCCATAAGACTGACCATAGACGCAGACGTCCAGACCGCACTGTGCTCCTATATGGCGAATATGGGCATGGCAGGCTCCATAGTGGTACTTAGGACAGACGGCTCCATACTTGCGGAGGTGTCCTATCCCACTTATGACCCGGAGCTTTTCTATTCCGACCCTACATATGTGGATAGTCTCAGCGGAGGCACCATAGCCAACAAGGCTTTCCAGAACGCCTCGCCGGGTTCCTGCTTCAAGATAATGTCCGAGGTCATTGCGGACAAGAACGGCATAACCACTCTTTATGACGACGGCACATGGGTGGACGGAGGAGCCACCATAGTGAACTGGGATCACGACACAGGCTGGTATCCGGTTCCCGAGAGAACTCTCTACTCCGCATTTGTAAATTCCAGCAACATCTACTTTGCAAAGGTGTTTGACCAGCTTGGCACAGATACTGTGCTGGCTGACCTTAACAACATCTTCCATTTCTGCGACACTATCAACTGTGACTTCGGTCCCATTGAGAATAATATCGAGATATACTGCCTTGATGACCTGCGCAGGAGCGCATTCGGACAGGCGTATGTCCGCACCTGCCCCATATATCTTGCAGCACTGGGCAGAGAGGCTATATTCGGCGACATGGTAAAGCCCTTTGTGGTTCAGCAGGTGGTGGATACCACCGACCCGTACACTCAGGTGCTCCCCGGAAGCGCTCCTTATGAAGTGCTGGGAAGTATTCCCGAGAACTGCCGTCAGAATCTTCTCGACGGTATGACGGGAGTTGCCAATAATCTCGGACTTTACGTCCCCGAGAACTACCAGTTCTACGCAAAGACGGGAACAGCTGAGACAGGAGTGGGAGACTTCCTCTACATCACAGGCTGCCTGAGAAATGTCAACGACAACTCCGCGCAGAAGCCGGTATACACAAACTATAACGATTACGGCGCCAACGGCTCGTACATCATCGTTATGCAGCTCCAGAACCCTGCTGACTTCGGATTTGATTTTGCAAGCCAGACAGGCAGTCTCTATCAGGGAGTGATCAATACAGTTCTTTCGTACTGAGAGAGCTGAAATAAAAACAAAGCCATAGTGCTTCCGTTATCGGAGCGCTATGGCTTTTCTGTTTATATGGCATTATTTGCTTTTACTTTCGTCCCTCAGCGGTATTTTGTATACCGACTCATCGGTGAAGCGCCTGTGTCTGCCGACATTGCCCGAGATGATCCAGTATATCAGCAGAAGTATCAGAACAGCCGATATGATGACAGCATAGACGTTCATATCGTCCACCATGACAGCGTCCGATGGCACCTTGACATTATGCGGATATACCGTATCTATCCTGTGTGCGCGGACAAGGAGCCTGTGGGAATTGATACCGTATGGAGTGCAGGTCATAAGAGTGATATAGTCCTCATCGGGGACTATGTTGAGCTCGTCCCTCTCATAAGGCAGGACGGTGACTATCTGATCGATCTCGTAAGTGAGGACTTCATCCAGTATTGTGATCGTAAATGTATCGTCCTCAATGAGCTGGTCTATATCGGTGAATAGCCGCGCCGAGGGGAGACCTCTGTGGGCGGATATTACAGCATGGCTGCCCTCTCCGCCGATAGGGAGGGATGAGCCCTGAAGATGTCCCACGGCGATATTCAGCACTTCGGGACTTGTGCCGTGATAGATAGGGAGGTAAACGTCTATCTTCGGGATAGTGATGTATCCCATGATGCCTGTGCCTGTAATATCGAGGATATCATCGTAGTCCTCTATCTGACCGTAGTCATTGAACGGAGCGTTCAGCTCGGCGAGAGCAGCGTTATACTGCTCTGCTCGGCGGAGTATGTCCTCTTTTTCGTTGTTGCTGAGATTTGCAACTGCGCGGTCGTAATTGGCGATGGCACGGGACTGCAAACGGGAGTTCCACCAGTTGCTGAATGAGGGGTACAGAGTAAGACATAGCCCTGTTATCATCATGACCACTATGAGCATAGTAGTGATGACACTGCTTTTCTTTTTCATAGTATCGCCTCCGATGTCAGTTCAGCTTTCCGGCGTCGCTGAAAGGGAGGATTATCATATTCACCTTGCCGATGATATTTTCCTCAGCAATGCAGCCCACGGCAGATGAGCGGCTGTCCACCGAGACTGCGCGGTCATCGCCCATAACGAAGTATCTTCCCGACGGAACGGTAAACGGGAGAGTGATATCGCATTCTCCCTCTGCGGAGAGAGCTGCATAAGGCTCGCTGAGAGCGCTGCCGTTGACGGTGACTCTGCCGTCTGTGCCGATGTCCACAGTATCTCCCGAAACGCCGATAACGCGCTTTACGAGTATTTTTTTGTTGTGGTAAAATGCAATGATATCGCCCTGTTTTACATGAGCGGAGCGAGAGCACATGATGACCTGATCCTCTTTTAGAGTGGGCTGCATACTGTTTCCTGTCACGCGCATGACAGGGAACACAAGCACAGAGAGCAGCACAATTGCTGCTGCGGCTGCTATCAGAGCACCGATGGTGCCCGTGAGAGTTCGTATGTAGCTGCGCTTGTATCTGAGCCTGTCCATTTCATTTTTCAGCTGCTCCGCCGTCGGAAGCTCGTAAATCTTATCGCCTTTCATATCAGGACTCCGTTCCGTCGGCGTCTGAGGTCTCATGGAGAGCCTCACCCACCAGCTTGTCGAGTCTGCTTCTTAGCTGTTCGTTTTCCTGACTGAGCCTGTCGATCTCCTTACGGGCATAGTAGAGCAGCTCGATGAGCTCTGAGCGCTTCAGTTTCTTTAATTGTCTGTCGGTCATATTTTTTCTCCTTAATATACGAAATGTAATATTTGTCATTATATAAATAATTTATAGCATTGCTGCCGAATCGGGGGATTTTGTCATCTCCTTATTATATTATACTTCATATATAACGCTACGTCAATTAAAAAAGAGGATTTTTTATTAGTAAAATATATATGTTTTTTGAATAAAGTAATGGTTAACGCATTTGTGCATAATACACATTTAAAAATGAGCAGATTGTTGAAAGTGGCATAAAACAGGTGTTTATATTATGTTTTGTAGTATTTATATTTAAAATAACATATTGTACAAAGTGGAACTTTGTGGAACTTTTTTCTTATTGTAGCCGATATTTACAGCAAATGGGCGGTAGCTTTGTTTAAAGCGACGAAGTGATGAAGAAAATGTTAAAAGTTGACAAATCTGATTGACAGCGCACTCAATAGATGGTATAATTAGATTGTAAAAAAGATATGACGCTATTTGGAAAATAATATGGAGCATTAATATGACGGACAAAGAATTCAGAAAGCTTAAACGCAGCGATCTTATCGCAATCATATATGAATATCAGAAGAAACAGGAAGAACTCGTAAAAGAGATCGGTGAGCTTCGGGCACAGCTCGAGTCAAAAAATCTTAAAATAAGTAAAGCGGGTTCGATCGCAGAGGCTGTAGTCGGACTCGATCTTCTTTTTGAGACCGCACAGAAAACTGCCGATGATTACATCGAGCAGGTCAGGCTTGCAAATGAGGAGGCAGAACAGAAGGCTGCCGAGATCATAAAGCAGGCTGAAAAAGAGGCTGCGGAG
>Ga0129317_1000848_pt1 | contig 27208 bp, 35 predicted proteins | sample Cm1ome_FD_94430 | JGI IMG/M metagenome (GOLD analysis project Ga0129317, IMG submission 94430) | Eastern black-and-white colobus group fecal microbial communities from Wisconsin, USA - Cm1105 metagenome | ecosystem: Host-associated > Mammals > Digestive system > Large intestine > Fecal | place... | reverse complement strand
GGTGTTTATTTGTCTCTTTATGTGGTATAGTAATAGTGTTCATAGAATGTCTCCTTATTTTGTTTTGGTCGACTAAAATAATACGACATCTATGGACATTTTTAAATACCTAAATAGCTAGGGAATCGATGCGTGATTAGTAGGACAAGGCATGCCTTGTCCTACTAATCGTTAATTCCAGTTTCATTTTACAATACGCGTTTCAATCTTTATGTGTAAAAGCATAAAATAATTCTTTACAATACGTGAAGAATATAGTATTATAAATACACGTTGTGTGGGGACCTGTGCGCCCCTCACTTTTTTTATACCTAAAATTTAAAATATTATCTTTTTTGATGATTTATTATTTGATGAAAAAATGACAAAATTTTTCATTTAGCTGATGGATTTGATGCTATTTGATGTATTAACAGAAACACATCTTGATCTATTCTCTAATTCAAGAAATATGAAAAAGATATTTTTAGAAATAATGCTCATATAAGAGGTTAACAGGAGACATCTGAATCCTTTAAGTCATACCATCCCTGTCATGAAAGAATTAGAGCAATTTTCGCTCTTTTTTCTTACTCAAAATCATACATAAATACAATAAAAAATCATCAATCTACAATGAATCCTACTCGTTATCATCGTAGATTGACGAGCTATTTCTTATTTCTTTTCAATGAATCAACAAAATACTGAAATAATTCTTTAAATTGTCCTCTAACAGTTGGAACTTCTTCTTTTTTAAATTCTTCTAATGGTTTTATATAATCATTTTTAATAACTGTATAAAAATTATCTCGAGGATTATCTAAGTGATATACTTTTGCCCATTCCCTAAAATGCTGATTAATATACTTATTTAGCTTAATAGGATCTTGATATGTTTTATAAATATCTATAATATTCATTGGATCATTAACAATTATACGACATTCTAATAACCAGTTAAATAAATCATTAACTTTACTATTAGTCATAAGTTCAAATGAATAAGAATCTTTTCTTGTATGAATATCTAAATCAACAAAGTAAAGATTATAAATACGATAATACATACCAATTTCTCCCTTAGAGCAACATAATGATACATCAATACCAGTAATCTCTTCTTTAAAAATATTTATATCTAAAAATGAAAGTTTATCCTTACTTACATTTAAATGAATATAGTAATTATCGACAACTTCATTATTAAATACAATACTCACTTTTTTTCTTTGAATATACTTATTAATATTTTGTTCAATTAATTCAAGCTCACTTTTTTCCTTATTTAAATAATCTTTTTTTGTTTCTAACGCTTTTCTAATTGAAAGTTTTTCGCTTAATATAAGTTTAATTTCATCAATAGAAACACCCATAGAACGTAATAATAGAATTAATCTTAAAATATCAATATCACTTGAAGAATAATTTCTATAATTATTCTCATCACGTACTGGATTTATCAGACCTTCTTTTTCATAATAAATTAATGCTTGTTTTGTAATGCCTAACATTTGTTCTATTTCATGTGTTTTCATATGAGTTATCCCCTCTTTCTAATTTTACTCTACACTATATGCTAGGAATACTGTCAAGCTATTTTAAACAATTTTAAATAATTGTATTATTTAATGTAATATTTTTATGTCAAAATCACTCTATAACAAGTGTATATGTTCCTGTATTCTCATTGATGTTTTGAAAACGTATTGTTTTTTGACACATTGTAGAATCATCGAAAAAAACTTTCATACTTATACTCGTTTTTTCCAATTCCTCTAGTAAAACAGAATCTGGAATAAAAAAGTCGGGATTATAAATAGCAACTTGCATGTTCATATCATCATTCACAAACTTATCATAATCATATGTTGCTACTTTTGTGTTAAAGTCTCTCCCCCATATAAAATATTTATGTTCGTCAAGTCTTAATTTTCTTAAAATATGATATTGTTGTTCTTCTAAAGTTGAATCAGTAAAATCTTTAAGAGTTAAAAAATGTATTATTAATAAGATATGACTTGTATAATCATCATTATATAAGTCTTTTTGATCTTTGACCCAATCATTATTTAGTAATTCTTTTTTATAAAATTCAACATATTCTTTAAAAACTTTTTTTCCTTCTTCAGTCATTTCACTATAGGTTTTACATTTGTCATAATTTTGCCTTTCCTTATCTGGAAGGTTGCAACAGATTTTTCTTATTTCATCAAATATTTCTTCATCAGTTTTTCCTGTAATAGAAATATAATTTTCTAAAGAAAATCTTGGAATAAATGATGCATTTTCATTATTAACTTTAAAAGATATACTTTGAATATTTTCTCCGTTAATTCGAATAGGTAATGTTAACAACAAATATGAAAAACTCTCCTTTTCAGTATCATAGCCACTTATACGAAACGGATATTTTTTACCATCTTTTTCATAGTATGCTTTGTTTTGAATTTCTAATGATTTTTTAGTATCTAAAGAAACTGTTTTGACTCCATCTTTTGCATAAACCTCAACAACAAATGGATTTTTAGATAAGCTCTTATTTGAAATATAACAAAATGAAAGTATTAAACTCGCAACAACACATGCTAACCCTATTCTTGTTTTGGTCTTTTTCTTTGAAGTTTTTTTATTTATATTTTGATAAATCATATATCTTGCTTCTGGATTCGGTTCAATAGAATTCATCATTTCTTTGTAGTCGTTTTTATTCATAATAATCCTCCAATTCTAGTTTTAACATTTCGCGTGCACGCTTTAACCTCTGTTTTACTGTAGATTCACTTACGTTTAATAATTTACTTATTTCTTTAATTGAGTATCCATAGTAATAATAAAGATGAATAACTATTCGATATCGTGTTTTTAATTTATAAACTTCCTCTAGTACATGAGAATAAGATGGATCACATATAGGGATTTCTATTTCTAATGAGTGACGATTTTTTCTCCAAAACTTTCTCAAATAATCTTTGCATTGATTAATTGTTACTCTAATAATCCATTTTTCATCTTCTTCACTATTAAAATCCCTATCATATTTTAAATACTTTATAAAAACATCTTGCATCATATCTTGCACATCGTGTTCATTTTTTAAATATAAAATTCCTATTCGATATATTGTAGTGCTATATTTTTGATAACACTCATTAAATTTATCTTCTCTTTCCACGTCTTTAACTCTCCCCACTACACCATTATAACGATTCTATGAGTTAAAAAGTTACAATTTTTATAAAGTTTTTTTCGAAAATAATAAAAAAGTCAAGCAACAAAATCACTTGACCTTCTTTTTCATTTATTTTAAATTTTTGACACCTGTTTCTAACATGTGCATTTGTAATAACGTTTGTTCATGAGTGATCACTTGTGGTTGATGATTAACAATACAATCATATATACCATCATAAACTCGACCATAATCACCATTAACAGAAACAACTTTTTCTTCATGGAAAACATTATCATCATCATAATAAGTTAATGTACCGTATTCATGAGGTAAATCAACACCAAAGTCTTCATGATCTGGTAAATAGAACAACTTTAAATGTTCTTCTTGTTTGTCTTTCTTTTCCTTAACAAACATTCCTTTTTTACCATAAACAACAAAACTTGGTCTTTCTTTCACTCTAAAATAACTTGATTTTACAGAAACTTTTAAATTCCCATAATATAAATCTAAATCAAAATAATCATTCATACGACCATTTCCTAATATTTGTCTAACATCATAATGAATATCATCTGGTTTTCCAAAATAACTAATCACTTGATCTAATGTATGACACCCATGTCCATATAAATAAGAATGAGCAGGATCAAATTCATGAACACTATTTGGTATTTCTGGTCTATAATAATCAAAATGCATTTCTAATTCTAATAAATCACCAAGTTTTCCTGACTCAATAACTTTTTGAACAGTTAAGAAATCACTATCATATCTTCTATTTTGATATGCTGAACAATATAATCCTTTTTCATTAGCTAAAGCAAAAATCTCTTTTGCTTCTTCACTATTTTCCATAAATGGTTTTTCAACTAAACAATGTTTACCATGTTCTAAAACCATTTTTGCATAATTATAATGTAAATGATGTGTTGTACAAATAACAACCATATCAATTTCAGGATCATTTAAAATATCTTCTACATTTTCACTATACTCAACATTTTCAATTTCACGCCAAATATCATGTCTTACTTTCACATCAAAAATTCTTTTAATCATAAATTTATCTGGTCTTTGTAAAACAAAAGGCATGTGATACCTATTGGCACTTTTCCCATTTCCTATATATCCTAATACTAACTTATTATCGATCATTATCAAAGACAACTCCTTCCTGTTTTCTACCCTTTTCCATGACTCTAGATATATCTAAAGATAATTCTAACATTTTTTGTTGTTTAATAAAATCTTTATCTTTAATAATTCTTATAAATTCCTCAAATTCATAAATCAAACGATGTCTTTTTTCAAAATGTTTTGTTTCCTTTTTTCCATCATTATAATGAATACTATACTCAAACATTTGATTTAATGGACTTTCAATAACGATAGCTGCTTGATCACCTTGAATAGTATTCATTATAGGAACTTTACAATCTTTAGCACCAATAGTAATTGCCTTAAATAAAGGATATTCAAAAATCATCATACCACTTGTATCAATCCCTTTTTCAATATTAGCAAAATAATGATTATCATCAGGTTTCCCAAAAAGACCTAATAATGCATGTATATTATAAACATTTAAATCCATAAGTGCCCCACCTGATTTATGATAATCAAAGGCAGGTAAAATATGCCCTTCTTTAAAAGCATTATATCGAGAAGAATATTGTGAATAGTTAAATGTAATAACCTTAATATGACCAAGCTGATTTAAATCATCTTTTAAAGATAAATAACTAGGTAAATAATGTATATTCATAGCTTCAAAAATCATAACATGTTTTTGATGAGCGATTTCAATAAGTTCTTCTAATTCCTTAGCATTAGCAGTTATAGGTTTTTCAATAATAACATGTTTTCCTGCTTCTAATGCTTTTTTAGAAAATGCATAGTGAAGATGGTTTGGTAATGCACAATAAATCGTATCAATATCACTCTTTAATAAATCTTCATAATTATAAAATGAACCTGTTAGATGATATTCATGAACCATATTTTCTGTTTCTTCTTCTGTTTGAGAAGTTCCAAGAATATATGTTTCTTCAATATGTAATTCATTATAAACACTCATTAAATCTTTAACAATCATTCCTGTTCCTAAAATTCCTAATTTCATTTGTTTTCCTCCATTAATATCTTAATTGCTTCAAAAATACTATGAACCAGTCTATTTGCATGTTTTTTTACACTTGGCAAGGAATCATAAAAAGTAAAACTGATATCACTATCTTTAAACATTGAAATATCATTATATGAATCACCAATAGTTGCTACTTTTTTAACTTTCAACAGTTCTTTCATACGTTTTACTGCTATACCTTTTGAACAATCACGACTCACAACATCAATTGAGTTTTTATTTTGATGACCTATAATATCATCGTAATGATGATTGATTTCTTGGGTTATTAAGGATGCTCTTTCATCACTATCTACAATAATAGATATACCATATAAAACTTCATTTTTTATTTCATCTAGCGAGTCAATTTTCATAAAGTCTATTTCTTCATTTTCTCTTTTATTGCCAAAGCTTGTTGATAAGTTTCCTGTATGGACAATAAGAGTTGCACAATTCTTATATTGTTCATATAGCTGTTTTGCACTTAAATATGACATTGGGTAATCTTCGATGATTTGAAAGTTCTGATTCAAAATAACAGCACCTGAACTCATCACATAGAAATCTAAACCTAAATCTTTTACATCTCCTATAAAACATAATGGTCTTCCTGTACAAACACCAAAATAATGTCCTTTTTGTTGAAATTCTCTTATTTTCATTACATCTTTAAACTTATAGTTTTCTTTGCTGTCATGAAAAAACAAAGTTCCATCCACATCACTAACAAATGCTAATCCATTTTGAAAACTTTCTAAAGCATCAATAATCAATTGATGATCTTGATCATGTTCTAATCCCGAAACAATAAGAGAACCAACTATCTGATTTTGAACAATTAAAGGAAAACCTCCACCACATACAACAAATTCATCATTATCTTTATATTCCTCATATTGTCCAGTTTCTTCGTTAACTTTAAAAATATAATAACTGCTATGACCAAAGTGCTCAACTGTTCTTTGTTTTCTATTTAACCAACTATCACCTGTTTTTCCATCCATTAAATATTGAAAGACAATATCATTATTTAAAACTGCTCTAATACGTACATTTTTTAAATTCTCTTTTTTTACTCTATTCACAATTGATAATGAAATCTTCAATAAATCTTCACTTGTTAATGATTGAAAAGAGAGTTTTTTTTCTAATAATAAAACATCTTCACTTGTCATATTTCCACCTCCAATGATGTTATATCACAAATAAAATTATAGAGAAATAGGTTGTAATTAAGTTGGAAATAAAATTCATAAAAAAAGAAAAAACCGTTATTTTCATGAACTTTTTGTTTATAACGGTTTTGTATTATAAATAATTGCATATATGAGATTTAATAGATAATTAAATGAAATTTGTGAATAGAACGTTGCTATTTTATTTTCTTTTTCATAATCTGGTATATATAAAACATGTTTAATAAATTGATTCATAAAATTATTTTGATTCGCTGTAATTAATGCCGTTGGAATGTCTTTTTCATATAAACGTTTTATACATGATTTATAATCATCTCGTTTACCACTATATGTAATAAACAATGCACAATCTTTTTTTGTGATTTGCGTCATAATATGAGTTTGTTCATCATGTTCTGTTGCAAGAATTGGAAAGCAACCAATCTTTATCATTTTATTAATAAAATTCATAGATGTTATTTTTGTATCACCAATTGCAAAAATAAATATTCTTTGACTATCAATGAGCATTTGTGAAATATCATTTACTGTTTTTAAATCGATAGAAGCATGTAAATGATGAATTGTATCTAAATGTAAAGAATACATGTTTTGTTCAATGCTTTCAATTGTTTCTTCATTTTGAAATGGAATTGTATAATCTACGTCTTTTATATGATATTTATTTCCTTCTATTTCTTTTAATAAAGCAATTTTAAATTGTTTAAATCCTTGAAATTTTAATTTGTGACATAAACGAATAATTGTAGCGTTTGATGTATAGCTTTGTTTAGCCAATTGGCTAATTGTTAAGTCTTCAAATTCATGAAAATGATTGAGAATATAGTCTATGATTAATTGTTCACCTTGGGTAAATTCTCCATTTTTCATTTTATCTATTGTTGTCATTTTTATCATCCTTTGGTATATTTTCATGTCCCCATTTACATATTTCATGAAGAATAGGCATTAATGCTTTTCCTTTTTCAGATAAACTATATTCTACTTTTGGGGGTACTTGAGGATATTCTACTCTTATAATAAGTTCATCTTTTTCTAGTTCTTTAAGTTTATCTGATAAGATCTTATGTGTTACTGGTCCTAAAGCTCTTTTAATTTCACTATAACGCATTACCGGTTTTTTCCATAACCAAAATAATACATGCATTTTCCATTTACCACCTATCACAGAAATAGCATAATCAAATGGTTTGATATTGATATCCTTACAAATATCTTCCATAAAAATCACTCTCCTTTTTGATAGTACCTATTAAAAAAGTGCGTACTTCACAAATAAATATATATAAATTATAATGAATTTACTTTTAAAAGTAAACTATAAAGAAAAGGAGCATAAACAATGGAATTATTTAAAGAAGCATATATTAAGAATTTAAAAGTTAAAAATCATTTTGTAAGATCTGCAACATTTGAAGGGAAAGCAAGCGAAGATGGAAGCCCAACTGAAGATATCAAAATTCTTTATGAAAAGCTAGCAAAAGCTCATGTTGGAACAATTATTACAAGCTATGCTTATATTAGTGATTATGAACAACCATCAAAAAATCAACTTGGTATTTATAAAGATGAACTTATTGAAGCTTATCAAGAAATCACAAAAAAAGTTCATCAATATAACTCTCAAATCATTATGCAAATTGTTCATGGCAGTTCATTAAGTCAAGGATATAAAGAAACAGTAAACATATTAGGTCCTTCTTCTATTGAGCATCCTACTTCTAAAATTACTCCAAAAGAAATGACAATAGAAGATATTCAAAATGTAATTCAATTATTTGTTGATGCATCAAAGCGTGTGAAAAAAGCAGGATTTGATGGTGTTCAAATACACTGTGCTCATGGTTATTTACTATCTCAATTTATTTCACCATTGTTTAATCATAGAACTGATAATTATGGTGGTAGCATAGAAAATAGATTAAGAATTGTTTTAGAAGTCTATCATGCAATCAGAAAAGAATTAGGTGATTTTCCAATTTGGATTAAAATGAATTCATCAGATGAACAAGAAAATGGTTTAACAGAAGATGATTTTATTGAAATGGCAAAATTATTAGATAAAGCTGGTATTGATGCTATTGAAATATCCGGAAATAAGTGGAATTCTCATAAATTAAATGAAAGAGCTTATTATAAAGATATCGCAATGAAATTATCAAATATCATTGCTACACCTCTTATTTTAACTGGTGGCTTAAGAGATATGAACGATATCTTACCTATCTATCAAAATAGTCATGTTCAATTCTTTGGATTTGCAAGACCATTTATGAAAGATATCAATTTTATAAATTCATTATATAATCAACTATAATTCATTTTAAAAAGCAATCGTTTTGATTGCTTTTTGCTTAACTTTTTTTCATACAAACTATATCAAATATATGAGTATCAGATAAATGAGATATCAATTGACATTTAGACATAAATAAGAAATATAGATTTTCTTTTTGACAATCAATAAGCCCTTCATAATTACCTTGTCCTTTACATATAACAACATCAGCATTATCAAAAATATTTTGAAATTCTAAAGAAGTTCTTGAAAGAACTGTTCCTTGAGAACCATCACCATTACTTATAATATGAGCCACTTCATCTATCTTTACTTCAAGTGCATCATCAATTGTAACATCATTAGATATTGGTTTCCCTCTCACTCCATAATATACCTCTAATTGTGGATAATGTTCTTTTAACATTTTTATAAAGAACTTATCTAACACAATCTCTCCACAATTATCACCTAAATAAAGTAGTTGATGACAAGTTTTTAAATCATCAAACAATATCATAGAGTCATCTTTTGATAAAGTTAAATTCTTCGCATTTAATAATGTTTTATTAATTTCTTCTTTACTTATTTTATCTTTTGCTGAAAAATCTATTAAATTCGCAGCAATGGTTACTTTTAAAGCTGTATATAAATCATGATTAATATAGTTTTCTATTTCTTCTAATAAAGAAATTAAAAAATGATTATAATATGATTTTATATCATGATAAGGATTATCATTGCCTAACACATCATAAACAATTTCCCATATATCAGCCATTACTTCAGGATTCGTTTTACTCATATCACAACATGATAAATAGTCTTTTGTTTTTTTTAGTAACTGACTTTCTATATCTTTATCTAGTGATAAGAATTGACTAATTTTTATGATTTGTTTGATATCACATTGAAAGCAATCTTTATGCATAAATACGTCATCTCCTTTTTTTAAATTATATCATAAAAAGATGTAGATTTATGTCTACACCTTCATTTTTTAATATATAAGTTTTCCATTTTCCACAAGATGAGAATATTCAACAGTTCTAGAATTTTCAAAATAATATTTATCATATGGATATTGATATGATGTATGAAATTCAAATATCATATCATTCATATATCTAACATCTTGTTCTTTTAATGTTAAGTAACCAATAGCTATATCTATTTGCCCATCTTTAGGATTAAGATAAGTATAATAGTTTAATGGAAATTGATTATCTTTAATCATTTCACCTAAATCACCGTAAACAAAATTTTCTTGTAATACTTTATAATCTTGTTTTCCATTTCCAACATTAACAAATAATACTTTTTGATTATCTGTTAAGGACGTTTTGATATTCAAACTCGTTAAATTAGTGTTAACTATATCCCATTGAAAATGATAAACAAATAAATAATGATCTTGATCATAATCATAAACATATCTATTGGTTTTATCCTTAATCAAGCTATCTGTACCTGTACTTTCAAAAGTATGAAGAAGTTGATAAGAATATTCTCGACTTGTTTTATCTATATATTCATATTTTGTTTGTGTATATTGTATTTCAAGTATTTAAAAATTCTTCTTTAATTCGACAACACTTATCAATGACAGCTTCTTTACTTTCCATATATTCTTTCATTTTCAATACTGCTTGTGGATGATTTTTATAAACATCGCATCCTGGTAAATAATGTAACATAATTTTCTCCCTTCTGTTATTCTAACGTTGAAATAATGTCTATATCAACTTTATACCTATATGGTTTATGAGAATGATCAATGAGAATAATATGATCTTTTTGATTGATTTCTTTTATAAAACTTCTTAGTGTCTGTTCAGTTTTTGAAGTGATTTTAACAAGATTACTCATCGTTAAACCATCCACAGCAAACAATGTTGCTTCCAATAATACATTTATTAAATCTTTATGTTTAAAAGATATACAATGATTTATTTGATTTGTGAGATGATTGTAAAGAGTTATTGTATTATAAATACTTTCTTTTAATTCAATAAGACCAGAAAGATAAATTTCTAAAAAATGAATAATAAAAGGAGTTAAATCTGATTTGTTTCTTATATCATTAACCAATTCAAATGACTCATAATACTTTTTTATATGGTGAATACAAGCAATTGATAATTGGAAAGAACTTAAAATATGGAATTCATTTGAAAGATAACCAGTAGCGATAAATCTTCCTATTCTGCCATTTCCATTATAAAATGGATGAATATATTCAAATAGATAATGAAATACAGCTATTCTTATCAACAAAGTTAGATTTTCATTGTTTAATATTTTTAATGATTTATCTAACATTTCAATGATATTTTTTTCACCTAATACACCTTTATGTATAATTTTGATCCCTGAATCAATTTCAACTGCATTTTTTCTAAAAAGAATACCATCAGGAATATCTGATACATCTTCATCAATAATATCTTGTAATAAGATTTCATCATAAAGATTTCTTATATCAGAACAACAATCAATAGAAAGAAATTGTTCATTAATTAATTTATAATATTTGTTTACCATACCATAAAAACGTTTATATTCACAAGGTTCTTCATTTATAAGAATATCTGAAATTTCTTTTCTTGTACTATAAATGCCTTCTATTTTATTTGAACTTTTGATTTCTTCAATTAAAGATTTCATAATTAAATAATTCTGAGCTGTATATGGTAAATCTTTACTACCTAGTGTCTTTTCTATCCATGTATTAATAGAATAAATTTGAGTAACTAATTTTAATATTTCTTCATTAACAATATAAAAACATTCAAAACCATTCATTTCAATACCTAATCTTTGACATGATTCACTTTCAAATCTTTTTAAATAAAGGTCTTGACTTTTTTTCTCTGATATATGAAATTGTTTTTTTAATGAAATATATTGCATAAAATCAACTCCTATACCCTATTATTATCATAACATATGAAAATTAACAATAGATTTTTTCGTATATTAAAAAATCTCATAAAGAGATTTTTAAAATTATTTAATGTATAAAAAGTAAAGAATAATATGAAACAAACTCAAAGAAGATATCAAAAAATATCTGAAATAACTCTTATGTTTTATTATACATTCTATTGCTTTAAGTAGTCCAAACATAAATGTAAATGGAGCAATTTCACTTAATCCAATGATTACATCTTCAAAAACTGGAAATACATATAGACCAAAAATCATATATAATATTGGTAACAAGATAAAAAAAGCAATAAATTTATATAACAAAAACGCTTCTTGATCTTTTTCTTTCATTAAATCAATAATCAAATCATTAGATTCATTTAACAATTCATTTTTTTCAATATATTCTCCCAATAGCAACTCTTGTACTTGTATATCTAAACACTCACAAAGAGGAAGAAATAAAGAACTTTCTGGTAAATTAATACCCCTCTCCCATTTAGAAACAGACTTATCACTGACACCAATACAATCAGCTAATTGTTTTTGTGTCATATTCTTTTTCTTTCTACACTTTGCTATAAAAATACCACTCTTACTTGTATCCATAATGTTTCCTCCCTTACATTTATTATAATTGATATCAATAACAAATAATATCCCTACATAGTAGAAATACAGGAACATATGTTCTAATTTATAAAAAAACTGCTATTTTAAAATAACAGTTCTTAACGACTATAAATTGACTACGTTTCTATTTTCACCTTTTAAATGAGATAAAATATTTTCATAGACTTCATAAACACAGCGTTCTCTCGCTTCAATAGATCCCCAAGCAATGTGAGGCGTAAAAATAACTTTATCCATATCTTTGATTTGATAGATTTCATCATTTGGTAGCAATGGTTCATGTTCAAAAACATCTAAACCAACTCCAGCTAAATGTCCTTCATTTAAAACTTTAACTAAAGCTTTTTCTTCAACAATACCACCACGACCAACATTTATTAAATAAGCATTGTCTTTCATTTGACGAAGTGCATCTTCATTAAATAAATATTTTGTTGCTTCATTTAAAGGAGCATGAATACTGATAATATCAGATGATTTTAATAAAGTTTCAAAATCAACTTGTTGATAATCACTTGTAGAATTATGACCGCTTGTTGAATAATATTGTACTTTTGCACCCATTGCATTCGCAATCAATGCGACTTTTCTACCAATATTACCTAACCCTACAATTCCCCAAGTCATCGAAGAAATATCATGGAAAACATTATCAAAATAACTAAATGTTCCATTTCTTGTATATTCACCAGATTTAACAAATTGATCATAAGCATTATTCTTTTCAACCAAATGCATTAATAAAGCAATGGTATGTTGTGCAACTGTATCTGTTGAATATCCCTTAACATTTGCCACTTTTATTCCATGTTCCTTACAATAATCTAAATCAATATTATTGACTCCAGTCGCAAATAAACAAATTAATTCTAGATGATCTAAATCATGTAAAACTTCTTCATTCATAATATTTTTATTTGTCACAACAATATGAGCATCTAAAATACGTTCACGTACTTCTTCTTGTGTTGTTGTATCATAAGATGTCACTTGTCCTAATGCATCAAAAAATGATAAATCAATATCTTTACCAACTGAAGCTGCTTGTAAAATAACAATATTTTTATTTTCTCTTTTTAACATATCTAAGACTTCATTAACAGATAATCCTTTCATCATTTTTCCTAATTGAATAGCTTCATTTAAATCTAATATTGAAGATTCTAATGCCACACCACACATTTCTTGATTCACAAATTGAAAGTTTAAAACATGTTGAATCATGGCTATTCCTAATGCTTTAGAAGTCATTGTTTTATAATCTTCAATACTTGTTAATATATTTTCTTGAAAATGTTTATCTTTTAATAAACATGATCTCATACAATTTTCTAATTTATCATAATTTAATATATCTTCTCTAAATAAATCATTATATAAAAGTGGTAATACCAAATCATAATAATCCATAGGAACAGGTTGTCCATATCCTTTTGTAAAATTATAAAGTAACGCTAATCCTAATTCTTCATCTTTCATTTTATCTACAATTTTCATTTAAAATCCTCCCCAAATAAATAAACTTCTACACGTTGTCTTTCTGCTTTTGCTTTATCATCATAAAAAATCATACATGTTTTCATACAATTTTGTTGATGATTATATTTTACTAAATTATAAGAAATATAACGACTTCTACTTTCTTTTAATCCACCTGTTGCTGAACCACCAGCGATATAATAGCGATGATCTTTCTTTTGAAAAAAAGGTAAGTGTTTATGACCATGAAAAACATATTTAATCTTTCTTTTTTCTAGCCACTCTAATAAAAGATCTGCATCTACTAATACTTTTGATGTTTCTATAATGCGATTTAAAAATGTTTTTTCATGCCATTTTGTTTTAATAAATTGTGCTTTTGATATGGGATAGACATGATGATGTAACATAACAATTAAAGTGTAATCATCTAAGTTTTCAATTGCTTCTAATTCATCATCTATTTCATCTAATTGTCTTTGTCCTACTTTTCCTCTAGCAAGATTTCCTTCACTGGTTGTATCCATTTTAATCACAATCATTTTTTCTTTTTCAAAGACTTTAATACTTTCTCCTAATAAATATGCAATGACTTTACTTTTTTGATTACGAGCCATATTAAAACCATGTACAATTACATCATGATTACCTAAAATAAAAGTCACATTGGCTTTATAACGTCTTTTTAAACTATTCATGAAATCATTAGCCATATACATATTTTTACGATTAGGTGATTCCATTAAATCACCTGTAATTAAAACCTTTAAAGGATAAGTTGAATGTAACTGTGATGTCACATTATCTAATGAATTATATAACTGCATCAATCCTTTTTGTCTTTTATCTTTACCTAAATGTAAATCACTAATTTGTAAAAAATAAGAATCTGTTTCATCATGACGATATATATCAAATAAATTATCTCCATTATCTATATGTTTTAATAATTCATCAAAACCACTACAATCATTCATTGATTGAAAAACACTATCATTTTGATTAAAAATAAGAATTCCCGGCCATAAATCAGCATTATTCATCGCACAAAAAAATGATAAAAACGGATCAAAGAAAGATAAATCCTCTTTCGCAAAAGATTCTTGTATAGCATAACAATAAACATCTTTATATTGTTGTAAATCTATCTTGAAAACATCTTTATTATGTATTCCTGGAATATAAAGAATATGTGTTTTATTTCCATAGAATTGTGATATCTCTAATAATTCTTGAGATAATTCAATATGTAATATATGATCAATATCACTTATTGTTTTACAAGATGAAATCATCTTGTAATCATCATTTGATATATTTGACAACAAAGGCATATCTATATGTCTTGTTTTTAACCAATCTATAAATTGACAAAGATATTCATATGAAGATTTAAAGTCACGTAAATAAGCTGGTTCATTTTGGTACACAATATTAAAAAATGTATTAATCAAATAAAAATCTTTCATACCTCCACCTCGCTTATAGTATTATACTACAAAAAAAAGGACTTGACTATACACTCAAGTATCCTTCACATATAAATTTAAATAAGTTTACATATTTCTAATGGTTGTTTAAATATCATTTGAGCCTCTGAACATATCATTCCTGAATCATTCCAAGTGATAAATCCAGATAATACATTGGCATTGAAAGCACATTGTATATCAGAAGGCATATCACCAATATAAATACATTCACATGTATTAGCATGAGTTAATTCCATATATTTATATAATGGTTCAGGATGAGGTTTATGTTTTATTGTATCATCTTCTAAAACAACAGTTGTAAAATAATCTTCTAAATGAAACATTTGAAAATATTTTTCATATTCTTCACGACTTCTAGAAGAAACAATACCTAGTGAATAACCTTTATTCTTTAATGATAAAAGCATTTCTTTGACTTGAGGGAAGAAATCTGTTTCAAAAATATATTTTCCATAATTATTCTTCCATTTTTGAACATAATTTTCATCTACATGAACTTGTAATCTTTCTAACCCAATATCAGTTGTCACTCCTAAAACAACTTTCATATCATCTAATGTAAAATCATAACCATATTCCTTTAATGTTTCCTTCCAAGTCAATAAAACAGCCTTCTCTGTATCAATCAAAGTTCCATCTAAATCAAATATAAAATGTCTTATATTCATAAAAATCTCCTAAAATCATTCTTAATCATGAACTTCTTTTTCAAATACGAAATCCATTTCTTCAATATAACCATTACCTCTTTGTAAAATTGGAATATATCCTACATAACGCCATCCATCTTGACTTCTTTTTTCAATAATACTTTTATATTTTGAAGTCTTATATTCTGTAATACCTAATCCAGAAACATTTACATAAACCTTTTCATATTCATATTTATACATACTCTTCTTCCTCCTTGATGATTTGCTTTGGTAATACGAAAATTATGAATCCTTTTCTACATTATAACAAATTACAACAAAAAAAAGAATTAAATATTCCCATATCTTCTTTAAATCTTTATAATAAACTTATAAGATATCTGATTAAAGTGAGGAAAAAATATGGCTGAATGGAAAGAAATAAGTATTACTGATATAAAGAATGTACGTATTGGACATGCTGAGGATAAAGAAAATGCAACTGGTTGTAGTGTTATTATATGTGAAAACAAAGCTCCTTGTGGTGTAGATGTTCGTGGTGGAGGTCCTGCTTCAAGGGAAAATCAACTTTTAAATCCTACCGCTTCTAATGATGGTGTTCATGCTGTTATTTTAAGTGGTGGTAGTGCTTATGGCTTAGATGCTGCTGGTGGTGTGATGAAATACCTAGAAGAAAGAAATATCGGTTTAAAAGTGGGAAAATCGCTTGTCCCTATCGTTGTGGGATCTTGTATTTTTGATTTAGAATGTGTTAACAACCAAATAAGACCTGATGCCAAAATGGGTTATCAAGCTTGTCTTGATAGTGAACGAAATCAAGATAGAAATGGAAATGTTGGTGCAGGAATGGGTGCCACAGTTGGTAAGATGCATGGTGATTCTCATAGTATGAAATCTGGTTTAGGGACTTTTGCATTACAAGTTGGAAAATTACAAGTCGGTGCTATTGTTGTCGTCAATGCGATTGGTGATGTTTTTGAAATGGATTCTCATAAGCAATTGGCTGGATTGTTGAATAAAGACAAAACAGGTATGTTAAATAGCGAAATTGAAGCTGTTAAATTATTACAATTAAAAAGTTTATTTACTTCTAATACAACAATTGGAGCAATTATTACAAATGCCCATTTAGATAAAACACAAATGAAAAAAGTGGCTCAATTAGCGTCAAATGGTATTGCTAGAACTATTCGTCCTGTTAATACTTCAATGGATGGTGATTCAATTTATGCTTTATCTTGTGGTAAAGTGAAATCAAGTGCTGATGTTGTTGGAACACTAGCGGCGACTGTACTTGCTAAAGCAATCAATAAAGCGGTATTAGAAACAGAAGAAATCTATGGATATAAATCAGCCAAGTCTTTTATAAAGTAAAAAAAGTGTAACGTTTTGTTACATCTTTTTTATATATCTTGATTGATAATTCTTTGTTTTAAGTTTAAAATCTTTTGTTCTATTTTTTGAATGACTTTTATAAATTCTTCATCACTTTTTCCAGTAGGATCATCTAATCCCCAATCTTCCCTATATCGACAAGGAATCATTGGACATTGAACATGACAACCCATTGTAATAATAATATCTACTTGAGGAATATCTTTGATGAGTTTTGAGTATTGATTACTCATATCAATTTGATATATATCTTTTACAAGACGAACAGCATCTTGATTAATCTGGGGTTTCACTTCACTACCTGCTGAATAACTTTCAAATACATCACTTGCAAAGTGTTTTCCTAAAGCTTCTGCTATTTGACTACGACATGAATTATGAACACAAATAAAAGCAACTTTATATTTCATTTTTCATACCTTTTTTAAAATACGGACATTTTTGTAAAAGACATTGTTTATTGTATGATGAGAATTCACAAGTAATTTCTTGTTTTGGTAATATAATGTCATAATGTTCATTAACAAAGTCAATAGCTGTTTGAATAGATAAAAATGCATTTCTTTTACAACAACGAGGACCACCTATTTCTGAAATCTTCAATAAAGCATATGATGTATATCGTAAATGATCTTTATAATACTGGTCATAACTTAAAGGTCCACTTCCATGAACAATAGACAAAGCAGCCCCAAGAGATGATGTCGAACCACAAACACCCCATTGCCCACATGTTGCACCAGGCATTTTACTTCCTCTTTCAATCATTTCATCTAATGCTTTTTCTAAATCAAATACCATCCCCGCATTATGTAAAGCAACTAAAAAACATGCTCCATCTAAAATATGATGTTCAGGTCCATGAATACGAATATAATCTTTCTTCATAATATGAAAAATCAATTCAATAGGATCTGTTGTTGTGGCTTTTAAACATTCTTGTTTTATGAATTCATACGTTTCGTTCATAATGTTTCCCCTTATTTTATTTTTTGATATGCTTTTTTTAATATGTCTTGAATAACATCACTTTTGGCATCAGCATAGTTTTGGACATATTTCCATTTTTTCTTTGCAAGTTCTTTTTTTGTGTTTGCATATAGAACTCTTGCATCTTCATGATTTCTTAAATAATCTCTTAGAATCAAATATTTTTCAATTTCCTTTGATCCTTTTGAAAAAACATGCAGATTAATATTTGTATCTGGTCCTTTAAACATGTGATGATGTTCAAACTCTGGTTCCTTGATTCTTAAAATATAACCATGATCACATAATGCAGGCACATAATCTTCTTCTTGAGATGCATCTTTAACGACCAATAGTATATCTATAATCGGTTTAGCACATAAACCATAAATAGCAGTTGAACCAATATGTTCAATCATAAGTGCCTTATCATCTAATATTTCTTTGATTCTTAATGCTTCCTTTTGAAATAAAACAGGCCAATTATCATTGTATTCTTCTAAAACAATTATTGCATTATGTACATGATTTCCATCAACAAAATGTTCTTGAATATATTCATCACTTAATGGTTTCATAATTATTCAAAATCAACCATCTTTCCCGTTTTTAAAAGTATACGCTTTTTATGTTTAACAAGTGATAACATTGGTAAATCAGAGTCAGAATCCGAATAACCATATGAATTTTCATAATCAATTTCAATATGATGTTCTTTTAAACAAGCTAAAATACGTGGTACTTTTTCTTCATTTTTACAATTCTTTCCAATGATTTTCCCATTTTCAACTTTTGTTCCTAACATAGCATCTATTGGTAAATCATGATATTTCATATATGCTTCACTTGAAGCTGTACACACAATAACAAAATAGCCTTCTTCTTTTTTCTTTTTAAGTTCTTTAATAACATTTGGATAGTAATGGATAGCAACTTCTTCTTTATAAAATTGTTGTCGTTGTTCTTCATTCATATAACGAAGTGGAAATAATATTTTTTCTTTAGCACTTTCAAATGAACATAAATGAAGTTTATGTCCAATATAATAAATTCCCACTGGAACTAATAAAAAGAAATGATACGGTCTTTTTTTTATATCATGAATTAATAAACGAGTAATTGAATCACCTTGGGCTAAGGTATTATCAAAATCAAATAAAGCAACTGGTTTCTTCATTAAGCAATCTCCAAAGCCACTTCCATCATAGCAGTAAATGTTTTTTCTCTTTCTTCTGCTGTTGTTTGTTCATCAGTAACCAAAGAGTCAGATACTGTTAATAAAGTTAAAGCTTTTTTCTTTAAATAAGCTGCTGTTGTAAATAAAGCATATGATTCCATTTCCACTCCTAAGCATCCCATTGATGCCCATTTTGCAGAACTTTCAGTATCAGCATGATAGAAAATATCTGAAGATAAAATATTACCAACATGATAAGTAATACCTTTTTCTTTCGCTTTTTCTACTGCTTTTTCTAAGATTTCATAAGTACTAATGGCACTCATTGTTCCTGGCAATTGATATTGATGAGCAAATGCACTATCTGTACAAGCTCCTTGAGCAATAATCACATCTCTTAAATGAATATCTTTTTGCATAGAACCACAAGATCCAATTCTAATAATTGTTTCTACATTGTATTGAGTATAAAGTTCATAACTATAAATACCAATAGAAGGCATACCCATACCTGAACCCATAATTGATACTTGTTTTCCTTTATATGTTCCAGTGTATCCTAACATATTTCTAACTGCATTAAACTGTTTCACATCTTCTAAATAAGTTTCAGCCAAAAACTTAGCTCGAAGTGGATCTCCAGGCATTAAAACAGTTTTTGCGATTTCTCCTACTTGTGCTTGATTGTGTGGTGTTGACATTTTCTTTTCCTCCTAATGAAATGTTTTTTCTTCTTTAAAATAATAAATATCACTAAGTGATGATGATATTGGTTGATTAGCTATGGCATCTTTGATAGCTTGAATAATATCTTCTTGTTGACCTATAACATAACCAACCTTAGCAAAATATCCATCTAAAACAATAAATGGAACACTTCCTGAATCATCATCAAAATAATAATCTTCTAAAAGACTACATGTTTTTGCATAGGCATCCATTGATGCTTCTTCATCAATATCATAATATGTGATTTCCATTGTCTTTCCATAATCTTCTTCCAGTACAGGAATGACATTATTGATAAAAGACTTACAAACTGGGCATGTCTTGGCATAATATATATCAAGATAATAAAGTGGTCGTGTTGTACACCCTACTAACAAAGTAAAAAATAGGCATAAAACACAAATCATTTTACTTAAATAAGAAACGTGTACCTTCCAACTCATATCCTAATTCTTCCCCTGCCACAGCCTTTTGTATGTCTTGGATCAAATAATCCTCATCACCTCCACGATATCCTAATAAAGCAAAATAGCCCTCTAAAACAATAAAAGGTCCTGTACCATAAAATTCTTCATCAAAATCTAGTAATGAATCATAAACTTGATCATAAATAAGTTGTGTATTTGCATCATCTAAATCATATTGATTAATAGTTAATTGTTCACCAAATGTTTTTTCTAATAAAGGAATAACATCTTTTTTAAAAGCTTGACATTGTGAACAATCTTGAATAAAAAAGAATTGTAATGTTGCCGGTTTTTTTAATTGAATTTGTTTTGTAGAACGACATCCTACAAATAAAAATATAGCTAAAAAACATAAAAATATTTTCTTTTTCATATAATTATCATCCTTTTCTTTTCTATTATAAACTATCTCTATCACATTGTATACTTCAAACAAATAAAATATTTTTCTAATTTACTTGCAAAAAAATAATATAAATAATATAATGTAATTGAGGAGGATGAGAGAATGAATTTTGAATGGTCTACAAATGATATTGCAACGAAAACTCTAACAATTTATGCAACAAACATAACATTAAACAAAGCAGCATGTAGTCACTTTGATGATGTTAATTATGTTCTTTTAGGAATTGATAAAGAAAATAGGCAAATTGGAATCAAACCTGTTACACGTGAAGATATCAATAATCATGTTTATCCTGAAAGTCAATTACATCGTATTTCATTAGGAAAAAGCTACGGTAGAATTTCTAACAAATCATTTGTTGAGGACCTCTGTCAAGAATTTCATTTAGATTTTTCAAAGGAACAAAGTTATAAGTACAAAGTTACATTTGATGTTGTGCATCAAATTATGATTGCACAACTGTAAGAGGAGGGAAATCAATGTCAATGACACTCATTTGGACAATTATCCTTGTGGTTGCTATTATTGTCGAAGTAATTACAGTGGATCTTGTTAGTATTTGGTTTGGTATTGGTGCTATCATTGCTTTGATTGGAGAACTTTTAGGTTTATCTCAACCAATGCAAATTGCTTTATTCACAGTCATTTCTATTGTTTGCGTTGTTATCACACGACCACTTGCAAAAAAATACTTACGTGGCAATATTGTCAAAACAAACTATGATCGTGCTATTGGTAAACATTGCTTAGTCACTGAAACAATTACTCCTGATAATAAAGGAGAAGTAAAAGTTATGGGAACATTATGGATGGCTACAAGTTTAAACAATGAAATTATTAATGTTGGTGAATACGCTGAAGTTGTTTCAATCGAAGGTGCTCACGTTGTCGTGAAGAAAATTTAGAAAGAAGGAATATATATGATTGATTTAATTACTCGTTATTTATGGATTTCGATTTTGGTTATTTTAGTAATAATTATTATCGCTAAAACCATTAGAATCGTTCCGCAATCTAATGCTTATGTTGTTGAAAGAATTGGTGCTTATAATCGTACTTGTAATGTAGGTTTACACATTTTGATTCCACTTATTGACAGAGTTGCAAACAAAGTATCATTAAAAGAACAAGTTATGGATTTTGCTCCACAACCTGTTATTACTAAAGACAACGTTACTATGCAAATTGATACTGTTGTTTATTTTCAAATTACTGATCCAAGATTATTCACTTATGGTGTTGTACGTCCATTAAATGCGATTGAAAATTTAACAGCAACAACACTTCGTAATATTATTGGTGATCTTGAATTAGATGAAACTTTAACTTCAAGAGATATTATCAATTCAAGAATGCGTTCTATTCTTGATGAAGCAACAGATCCTTGGGGAATTAAGATTCATCGTGTGGAAGTGAAAAATATTATTCCACCACGAGATATTCAAGAAGCAATGGAAAAACAAATGCGTGCTGAACGTGAAAGACGTGAAGCAATTTTACAAGCCGAAGGTAAGAAAACAGCTGCTATTTTAACTGCCGAAGGTAAAAAAGAATCTATGATTTTGGAAGCGACTGCTGATAAAGAAGCACAAATTGCTCGTGCTGAAGGTGAAGCAGAAGCATTAAGACTTGTCTATGAAGCTCAAGCTAAAGGTATCGCATATATTAATAATGCTCAACCACAAGAGGCTTATGTCACTTTAGAAGGATTTAAAGCTTTAGAAAAAGTTGCTAAAGGTGATGCAACTAAGATTATTATCCCTAGTGATTTACAAGCTATGGCAAGTACAGTGACTTCAATTGCTGAAATTGTTAGAGATCCAAAAAAGAAAACACAAGAATAAAAAAAGAAATCTGTAAGAACAGCATTTTGTTCTTACAGACTTTTTTTGCATTAAAAATAACTTACCTTTTATATATAATTTTTCCATCTTTAATTGTTGTTATGATTTGAATATCTTTGATATGCTTCTTATCTATTGTTAATGGGTTATCACTTAAAATAACCATATCAGCTTTCTTACCAACTTTTAATGAACCTTTTTCATTTTCTTCATGATATTGATATGCTCCATTTATTGTAAGTGCTTTTAATGCATCCATTGGTGATATACATTCCTTGTTCCCTAAAATATCACCACTTAATGTTTCTCTATTTACTGCTATATGCATTGTTTCAATCATATTAGGTTCAATCACCGGAGCATCTTGATGCAATGTAAATAAAAGATTATGTTTCAATGCTGTGTTTAATGGACTTATACTTTGTGCTCTTTTTATTCCCATGTTTTCTTTATGAATATCACCAAAATAGTAAACATGTGCTAGGAAAAAAGATGGAATCATTTGCAGTTGTTTGGCTTTATCCATTTGTTCTTCACGCATCATTTGGGCATGAACAATAACAGGTCTTATATCGTGTTTTTTAACAATTTCATATTGTTCAATATAATGCTGTATAGCTTGATCACCATTACAATGAGCTAATACTTGCATATTTTGATGAATAGCTTTTTCAAGATTATTTTTAATTTGTTCGTCAGTTAAAGTTGGATAACCATATGTTCCATCTAAATAAGGATCAATCGTCCATGCTGTTTTATTTTGTGGTGAACCATCTAAAAACATTTTATAACCACCTATTTTAAAATGATGCTTATATGCTTGAATATGCTCTTGAAATGAATCAATAAATTTTGTTGATTCAAAACCAGGATAGCCAACAATATCTAAAAAGAATTGTTGATCATGTATTAACATTTTATAAATATCTAATAATCCTTCAACAATCATTCCTTCTTGAAGGGTTGTAATTCCATAACTTGCATATTGATTTTGTGCATCTTGATATGCCTTTTTTAATTCTTCCAATGTTCTCATTGGTACTTTTTGTAAATAGATTGTAAATCCTGTTTCTTCTAAAAAGCCTTTTTGATAATCAATAAAACCACCTTCTGGGCTTTTCGTTTTTTCATTAATATCAACTTTTTGTAAAGCTGCACTATTCATCACTCCACAATGTCCTGTTTGATGTTGAACAACAATAGGAATATGTGTAGAAACACTATCTAACTCTTGTTTATGAATATGTCTTTTTTCTTTTAATAAATGATGATCATATCCTTTGCACATAACAAATTCGCCGTCTTTGATATGATGATTGTCGATATATTGTTTAATTTCATCTTGAATATCTTTTACACTTTGACATTGATCTAATGATACTTGTAATAACCCCATCGCATACCCACTTAAATGACTATGACTATCAATAAAAGATGGAATTAATGTTTTTCCTTTCAAATCAACAACTTGCATATCTTCTTGATAAATATCTTTAAATTCTCCAACAGAGATAATAATTCCATTCTCTTCTACCAATGCATTAGGATAAGTATTTTCTAAAGTAATTATATTTCCGTTTGTATATATTGTTTTCATATTGAACCTCCTATATATATTATTAACCTATATTATGAATTCTTTATGAAAATAATAATATTTTTTCCTTTTCTTTTATCAAGAATATCCTATATAAATTATTTAACTAAACATTCTCAATAAAACAAAAGCTATGTATAACAAGTTTTCATAAACATTGTTATACATAGCTTATAATTATAGACATTCTTTAAAAATATGAATAATTTCATCTCTTGTTAAAACTTTATATCCACCATTCATAATTAAAGTTGAATCAGTAAGTCCTTCTAACATATCTTCACTAACACCTAAATCACTAATTTTCATGACTAACCCTAATTCATTCATCCAGTTTTCCATTGCTTTTAAACCTTCTAAAGCAATGTCTTCCTTTGATTTTCCAATTGGATTAACATCCCAAACATGTGTTGCAAATCTAACAAACTTATCTAGTCCATAAGGCATAATATACTTATAATATGGTAATGATACTGCTGCTAAAGTCATTCCATGAGTAGCATCTGTATATGCCCCCTACTGCTTGCCCTAACATATGTACCATCCAATCTGTAGACTTTCCTTTTGCTATTAAAGTATTTAAAGCCCATGTTGCTGTCCACATAATATTACTTCTCGCTTCATAATCATTTGGATTTTTAACAGCAATTCGACTTGAATGAATTAAAGATTTCATTAACCCTTCACTGATATAATCACTTGTATTATCATCATAATTAGAAAAGTATTGTTCACAGATATGATTCACAATATCGTAGAAACCTGATACCATTTGATAATGCGGTAAAGTTAATGTATATTTAGGATTTAAAATTGAAAATTTAGGCATCACATCTTCACCAAAAACATGTCCAATTTTCATTTTTGTTTCATGATTTGTAATAACTGCTCCAGCATTCATTTCAGAACCAGTTCCAACCATTGTCAAAACACATCCAACAGGAACAATTTGACAAGTTGGTTCTTCAACATCAAGATAATATTTTTGCCAAGGATCTTCGTTACAATGAATAGATACAGACACAGCTTTCGCATAATCGCATACTGAACCTCCACCTACTGCTAAAATAAAATCAACATGATTTTTGCTAGCAATATCAACACCTTCATATAATTTTTCTAAAGTTGGATTTGGCATAACACCAGCAACTTCAAAAACATCTTTATTGTTTTCTTGTAAGATTTTAATCACATCATCGTAGATGCCATTTTTCTTTATAGAACCGCCACCATAAACAAGTAAAACATGAGAACCATATTTCTTTAACTCCTCATTTAAATAATTTAAAGAATCTTCTCCAAATTATAATTTTGTTGGATTACAATATTCAAAATTTCCTAACATTTTTATTCCTCCATTTTTTAAGCTTTTTCTTCTTTACAAATTTTAATTAATGTTTCAATAATTAAAATTTCATCTTTTTTTATAAACATTGTTATACATAGCTTTTTATTAATGAGATTAAAACTTATATGTAATTGTTTTCTAGTAATAATAAATAATGTCACTACTAATCATGTATTTTCTTTTGAACAACACCACAAACAAAATCAGGTTCAAAATGTTGTACTCTTGATCCACTATATCCCATATCTAATGAAGAAATCTTATTCACTTCTTCTTGATTTAATTGAAAATCAATAACATCAGAAGTTTCATACATAAAATCATCACCCATCTTATTTATTTCATAATCATTTTTTAAGATATTTTCAAATCATAACGAAAATATATCAATTTATTCAATGACACAGTTTTCTAATATAGTCTTTATTGTTGTATCTTCTAATAATTTTTTATGGTTTTGACTATTGTCATATAAAGTTGCATACAACACTTACATATTTTCTGGATTGTTTACATAAGTTTCTATTCTTAATCCTAAAGATGAATCAAGATATTGTATAGCATCTTGATCAATAAATGTCGTATTTGTTATATCTGGATGTATATCCTTAGCAATACTTAGATATCCTTCCCATGCATTTGTTGTTTCTGATGTTGTTTGAATTGACATAAAACCTAATGTTATTTTCCAATCATCTCCATTAATAATAAGTCCATATGTTTCGTCATAGACTTCTAAATCAAATGGTACTTTAACTGTAAGTTCTTCATATTGATATACTTTTAGATTACTTTCGTTAGATGAATTTGAAGAACATCCATCTAAAAAAAGAATTATCATTATACATGAAAGGATTTTTAATTTATTCATTTAATTCTCTCCCTCGTTTTTAGTATATATAATACAAATAAGAATAGATAGAACTCAACAAAAATAACATGGCAATCACACATTCCATAAATGAATATATATTCTAATGAATTTAATCTTAAATGAAAAAGAACAATCTTTTATGATTGCTCTATAAATATTTATATTTTACTTTTACTATAAAAATTTTCTGTTTTAATTAAGCGATTAATATATGTATTAAACAATATATTCTATTAATCTATTTAGGAGAAACTTATATAGTTTTAGAAAAATGAATGTTATATTCTTATACACACTTATTTTATATCATATTTTTGACTAAAATATTTTCATACATCTTTGTCGGTATGTGTTCTTTTTTCTTCATATTCTTTTTCAGCAACTTTAAGTTTATTTACAATTGTATCTGAACATTGATTCATATTCTCATTAAATGAATTTTTTT
>Ga0129317_1000845_pt1 | contig 27297 bp, 30 predicted proteins | sample Cm1ome_FD_94430 | JGI IMG/M metagenome (GOLD analysis project Ga0129317, IMG submission 94430) | Eastern black-and-white colobus group fecal microbial communities from Wisconsin, USA - Cm1105 metagenome | ecosystem: Host-associated > Mammals > Digestive system > Large intestine > Fecal | place... | reverse complement strand
GTCATGGCCTTAAACCTGAAACGGATGGTTAGGGCCATCTTCAATAAATTAAAAATTCGATTTATGTGGGCTGAGGAAGTGTTTCCTCAGCCCAGTTTTTCTTTTTGTCAACAGGTCCAAAGCTTGACACTACCGGTAGGTTAGCGAAGGAGATGGAGAAGTGTTAGAAAACGGCGATAAAATAAAATAAAAAATCGCCTGTTAGCCAAATTAATGGCTTAAACAAGCGATTTCTTTTGGTGGAGATAAGGAGGATCGAACTCCTGACCTCTTGAATGCCATTCAAGCGCTCTCCCAGCTGAGCTATACCCCCATGTCTCGGCGACGTGTTATATAATATCATAGATAGATCAAAAAATCAACCCCTCTTTACAAAAAACTCAAAAATTTTTCTGCGACGTTTGTCTTTCGAAAATAAGTGCTTTTCAAGAGTACTGACAGGCGTATTTCTTTGAAGCCTTCTTGCCGGAATAACTGTACTCATCATTTTGATGGCATCAGCTCCGCAGTTTTCGCCTTACCGTCTTTCCTTTGAAGAACGGCGCATGTTTTTGCAAACAGAAGACCCGTACACAACCAAGTGCAGTGTTCAAAAGATCTGCGTCTGATCTGTACGGGTCTCAGGCCCAAAGAAAAATATGCGTTTGAAGCTGCGGAGGGGTTCTGCGCTTCTATCTTGTAAATATTTTCCACACTTATTTTACTTTGCCATCCGAAACAGCCATTTGAGACTACGCCTATTTTCAATATGGAAAGGATACAGCAAAGGGCAGGAACAGGACCTTCTATACAGCCAGTTCCAAAAGCGGGTAAAGTATTCCGGTTATTTAAAGCGTATCAATCACTTCTTTTAGCCGTTTACAGCCCTCAACTATATTTTCATAGCTGTTTGCGAAGGACATGCGAAGGTATCCTTCACCGCCAGGACCAAATACATCTCCGGGAACCAATGCGATCTTGGCCTTCTCCAACAGATAATCTGCAAGAGCGGCAGATTTTATCCCAAGTTTCTTACAATTGATAAAGATATAGAACGATCCCTTGGGACTCCGGCAGGACAATCCCGAAATTTCATTGATCGCCTTTACGGCATAATCACGCCGGTTTTGATATTCCTGCACCATTCTCTGAACTTCGTCAGCTTCATCACGCAGCGCTGTGATTGCCGCCATTTGTACAAAATTGGGTGCGCAGGTAGTATTATGCTGATGGAACTTGTTCATCACAGCAATATACTCTTCGGGCGCCGCCACATATCCAAGACGCCAACCATCCATTGCATATGCTTTAGACATACCGTTCATCGTAAAGGTACGTTCCTTCATGCCAGGCAGCGAAGCGATGCTGATATGCTTCTCTCCATCATAGATGAGCCGCTCATAGACTTCATCAGATATAACCATTAGATTATGTTCTATTGCAATACCGGTAAGTTCTCTGAGCATATTTTCTGTCAATACACCGCCAGTCGGATTATTCGGCGTAACGATCACAATGGCGCGTGTCTTATCCGTCAGTTTCGCGCGAATCTCTTCAAGGTCGATCTGAAATCCATTTTCTTCTATCAGGTGATAAGATACCGCTTTGGCGCCCAGAAAATTTGGCACATTGATGTAATTGATCCACACGGGATCTGGAACCAAAATCTCATCCCCTGCGTTCAGCAGAGTGGCCAGCACGGCAAAAACTGCTTCGGACAGACCGACAGTGACAAGTATTTCGGTCGGCTGATATGTGATGCTGTTTTCCCGCCTGAGTTTGTCGGCAATGGCGCAGCGCAGTTCCATAAGGCCAAAGTTCGACGTGTAATGAACTCTGCCCTCCTCCAACGCCTTGCAAGCCGCCTGTTTGATATAGTCCGGCGTATCGAAGTCCGGACGGCCGATCTCGAAGTGGATGACCTTCTCGCCCGCCCGCTCCATGGCCAATGCCTTTTCATTGACCTTGCGGATTCCCGAAGGCTTCATGCGATTCATTCTTTCCGCAATTCTAACACTCATAGATACACCCCTTTTATAATTCGGAAAGCCAGACGCCTTGTTCCGTCCAGCTTATGAGATTGTCTGTGGGATTGCCCAGCAGCCGCCATGGCCTTTCTGCGGGATTTTTAGGAATACCTACTCCACAGCGCAGATCATCTGAATTTCCACCGGCGCTTCACCGGGCAAAGAACCCAAGCCGAGTGCTGCCCGCGCTGCAAACCCTGCGCTTCCAAGCTCGGTACAGAGGTATTCCGTCGCAAAATCCGCCAGTTTAGAATGGGCCTGAAAATCCGGAGCCGCATTGACATAGACATTCAGAAGAAGCACCTGCTTGATCTTCTCTCCGGCGGTAAGCTGGTTCTGTGCAGCAATCAGCGCATTGCTGGCGGCCTGATAAACCGCATCTCGATAGCTTTCCAGCGGCTGTTCGGCGGTCACCTTACCGGATAAGATCAAAACTCCGTTCTTGCGCGGCGTCATCCCGGCCGTAAAAATGAGGCTGCCAAAACGGGTTGCCGGTACATATTTGCCTTGTGGGATGGGAGCGACCTTTTCCATATTTATTTTTAATCCTCCTTCGTTGTGATGGGCAGGGGTTTCGGCGTGTAAAGCTCAGACCGAATCGTACATTGTAACAAACGTGGATGCCTGAATACCGCTGTCAAACGCTGTTTTGAATAGCTTGAACCCCAAGCCGGCGCTTTTCGACCGCATCTCCGTATTATGACGGAGACACCCCAAGATCCGACCGCCCGGCAAGGAGCAAGGCGGTCGGAATGGGTGTCCTGATCTTGTACAGTGAAAAGCCATGTGAGAGGTCCTCAGGTTAGGCCCTGTCAATATGGCAGGTTTCTTAAAAGAGTTTTCTGTCCCAATATCCCGCCAAAGCTTCAGCCGGATTCACCCACAGCGGATATTTCAATAGCGGATATTTCAATTCACCTGAAAATATCAAAGGACTTATTAGCCGGCGTGAACCGCCTTTCGGGAATCTCTGCGTTGCAGAAGCAGTAGGCCGACCACCAGTACAAGACCAATCAGGTCTGTAATCGTTCCAGGATTAATCATCAGCAGACCGCCAACAATCAACAAAGCGGCGCGCCATACCGGTACCTTTGTGTATACATAACGCTCTATGCCGCAGGAAACACCAAACAGACCAACAAATGATGTAATGACAATCTGAACGATCTGCATCACCATCGATGCGGTACTGGTGCCTTCGTCAAAAATGAAAAGCATCGCGGGATTGAGTCCAAAAATATAAGGAACGATAAAAGCGGCGATTGCCAAACGGGTTGCATTGATCGCGGTCTTCATCGGACGGGAGCCTGCAATGGCAGAACCTGCATATGCCGCCAGTGCCACGGGAGGTGTGATATCCGCAACAATGCCGAAATAGAACACAAACATATGCGCCGCAAGCATCGGAATTCCCATACGGGTCAGGATCGGGGCGCAGGTTGTCGCCATGATGATGTAGTTTGCTGTCGTCGGGACACCCATGCCCAGCACGATACAGGTGATCATGGTCAGAAACATCGCAATGATCAAATGCCCGCCGGAAAGCTTGACGATCTCCGTAATAATGCTTTGACCAAGTCCCGTCATAGTGATCACGCCCGAGATCAAGCCTGCGACTCCGCAGGCAACCGCGACGGAAAGGCTGGATCTTGCGCCCCCTTCCAAGGCATCCAGAAAAGTGGTAAGGGTCATCCGGCTTTCTTTACGAACCATCGAAACAGCAATACAGGCCACCGTAGCGACCATTGCCGAGCGGGACATGGTGCGTCCCTCCAGAATCATCCATACCAAAAGGACCAGCGGGAAAAGCAAATACCAGCTTCTCTTGAACAGTGCGAAGAAGTTGGGAAGCTCTTCGCGGGGAATCCCCCTCAACCCTAAACGCTTGGCCTCCAGATGCACCATGATAAAGATGCCGGAGAAATAGAGCGCCGCAGGAAGAATCGCGCGGGCGATAATCGAGCCATAGGGCACACCGGCCATTTCAGCCATCAGGAAGGCAGCCGCACCCATAATGGGAGGCATAATCTGACCGCCGGTAGAAGCGGCCGCCTCCACCGCACCCGCAAATTCCGGCTGATAGCCGGTCCTTTTCATCAGGGGAATCGTCACAGCGCCCGTCGTTACCGTATTTCCTACGGACGAACCGGAAACCATGCCGCACAGAGCGGAAGAAATGACGGCCACCTTCGCCGGGCCGCCGGAGGAGGAGCCCGCAATGGAGTTTGCCAGCTGGATGAAGAAATCGGAAATGCCCGTTTTCTCCAAAAATGCTCCAAAGATCACGAAAAGAACTACATAAGTGGAGCACACGCTGATGGGGGTGCCAATCAAGCCCGTAGTGGTATAGAACAGGTTGTAAATAATCAGGCGAAGCGAATAATCCCCCGAGGCAAACGCATACAGGATAAAAGCACTCGCAACAACCAAAAGCGGGATGCCGACTGCACGTCGACAGGCCTCCATCGCAACAAGAATCCCGATGATTCCCAGTATGATCTCAGTCTGTGAAATCATAATGCCGCGGTTGATAATTGCGCGGAAATTGATGACAAAGTACAAATAGGACGCCAACGTCGCTAAAATCATCACAATGTCATACAAGGGAATATGGTTTACCCGCTTGCTCCCTTTCTTTGCCGGGAAAACCAGAAATACCAGAACAACCGCAAAGCCGAGGAACAGCGGCCGCCGGATACGCTCCTCCCACGAAAAGACCAGATTCATCAGGATGCATAGCGTGGTAAAAGCAATCAGAAGGGAGCGGACCGCAACCTTGGCCTTTCTGGTATATTTGCGCACATTCGATTCCCGGTCGTACTTCTCCATGATTTCCTGCAGTTTTTCTGCTGTACTTTCATCCAAAGCACCGGTTTCAGCAGCTGCTTCTAATGTTTCTTCCTTCTTATCGATATCGCTCATTGTTTATCTCCTGTTCAAGTCTATCTTTGGTTCTACGGTAAAAGATACCTTGCTGCTTTTTCCGCAAAGATTTCTCAGGCTGATTTCTTCGCCGTTGATGCGTAAAATGTGATCCGAAATCGTCCCCACAAAATAGATTAGCTCAGGGATTTCATAATTCATATTGCTGATAAGCATGCCGCCGTCGTTGGTATACGACAGCATCTGTTCTTTTGAAATCTCCGTCGCTACGCCTGCCCCAAAGCTATAGTAAAGGCAATAATCCAAAACGATTCTGTCGCGGCATAAAATGTAGCCTTCCGTCACTGGGGTCTTGTTAATGGAATGAACAAAGGTAATGCTGCATTTGTCCCCTTCCGTATACCTATATTGCGCATAGACTTCCCCAGTGTCCGCATTACGCAGCGTAAAAAAGCAGCTTGGCTCTAGATTCAACTTGAGGAAAAGCGCAGTGAAACAAAGTAACACTGCGCTTACAAAAACCGCAATCAAAAAATATTTTTTATTCTCGCGTCCCCGAGATATTGTTTGATCCATCTTACATCAGGCCGATTTCTTTATAGTACTTCACTGCGCCGGGATGGAACCCAATCGGGGCGCCTTCGAGCGCATATTCGGGGTCCAGCAGTTCGCCCTTGGCGTGGCCGGCGGCGATGTCGGACTTGTACTCGAACAGGGCCTTGGTAATTTCGTAAACGACATCTTCGGAGACATCATTGTTTACGACCAGGCACGCTTTTACCGTAACGGTGTTGCAGTCTTCGGTGATGCAGCTGTAATCCCCTGCTTTGATGACTTCACGGCTGTAGAAGGGATATTTCTCCATCAGGATTTTGGCATGCTCATCATCAATTTCAAGCAGCTTGTAATTATAAGTAGTGGCAAGCTCAGTCATCGCGGTGGTGGGAACGCCGGTAGTGGCAAGGAAAGCATCGATCTTGCCGTCCTTCATGGCTTCTGCAGAGTCTGCGTAGCTCAGATTCATAATATTGCAATCTTCAAAGCCGAAGCCATACGCGTCGAACACCTGAACCGCATTGTAGGAGGGACCGGAGCCGGCGTCACTGACTGAGATGTTTTTGCCGATCAAATCATCCCAGGTCTTGATCTTGTCAGGATTGACGATCATGTGAACCACTTCCGGATACAGCGTGGCAATCATCGAAACATTCTGAATCGGTGTTTCGCCTTCAAACATATCCGTGCCGTTATAACCGTAACTCAGGACATCATTCTGCGTCAAAATGATATTGGAGTCACCGATCTGAATCAGCTGCATATTGGCCTTGGAAGCGCCGGTGGAGGTGACCTTCATCGAGACAACATCGCCAATCTTCTCATTCAGGACCTGCGCAATCACGCCGCCGTAAGCATAGTAAGTACCGGAGGTACCGCCGGTGGCAAGGTTCATTTTCAGCGGCTCACCACTGGGAGCTGCGGGAGCGGCGGCAGAGCCGGAAGCGGACCCTGCGCCGCCGGAGGAGCTTGCTGTGCCTCCACAGGCGGTAATGATCATGGCCAGTGCTATCAAGGCTGCAATGACAGAAAACTTTTTCATCATTCATACACTTCCTTACCTTACTAAAATTTTGACTGGATTAACTGTTCAGCGGTTGAGGTGCCGGTACAAGCTCTATGCTTAATGGGGTTTTCAGCCCAACGCGCTCAGCAACGCTGCGATAGCTTTCGCAGCTACCCGTTGTATAGATCCGGAATGTGCCTGCTCCGCCAACATTCAGAGCGTGCTCTCTTTCCAGATATTCCTTGACCTGTCTCGCCTGCGTCTCCGCCGGATTGATCAGATGAATAAGCTGCGGATAAAGCCGCTCGATGTTTTTCTGCACCAGCGGGAAGTGGGTGCAGCCAAATACCAGAGAATCCAGCGTCGGATACCGTTCCATCAGGCCGCCCAGCGTCTTGCGCAGTTCGGCGTCGATGCGGCTGCGGTCGAAATCCCCATCCTCAATCAGCCGTGCCAGCATGGGACATCCCTGTGCATAAACATTCATTTGCGGCTTTCTCTGGTGAATTAGATGGGCGTAGCACTCTGTTTTGGCGGTAAATACGGTGGAAAGAACCCCTATCTGCTGTAAATCCATTCTGACCGCATCATCGCTGCCCGCCTGCACAATGCTGAAAATCTTAAAGTCATAGTCAGGCTGATAGTGGTCGATCATGGTGGAAATCGTATTGCAGGCAACTGCTACGGCCTTCACCCTTTTTTCTTTCAGAAAGTTCAGGCACTGCTTGGTCAGATGTACGATATCCTCTCCGGAACGGTTTCCGTATGGATTGTTCTTGCCATCGCCGAGATAGATGATATCCTCCTCCGGAAGAATTTTTTGCAGTTCCTTTACCACGGTGAAGCCGCCGAGACCGCCGTCCATTACTCCGATAGGCGCTTTAGCATCTATTACGACCCTCTCCTTTCGAAATATCCTTATTATTTCCTGCGGATTCATCGCTGCGGCATGCAAAGCTCCCCCCTTCCCTTCTCGGTTCAGCAATCGACGAATCTAGAGCAGCCGGGTTGAAAGGGAAGATTCCAGATCGCTGCTGCTCGTAAAAATCGGACAGAATTCGCCCAAATCCGCTGGAAATCTAAAAAATAAATAAAAGTGTTCCCCAAAACGATTTATTATTTGCAATTATTAACTAATGTATATTATAATAAGTATGTCCCCATATTGTAAAATTCGAAATACATGATCAGACCTATAAGCATTTAGATATAAGAGGTTTCACGATGCTGAATTATAAGGATTACGTTTATGCCGTTTACCGGGAAGGCAGCTTTTCGAAAGCAGCAAAAAGTCTGTATGTTTCGCAGCCATGGTTGAGCACGACCATTAAAAAGGCCGAGCAGGAATTTGGAATCAGTATCTTTAACCGCAGCACCACTCCAATTTCGCTGACCGAATCAGGAAAGTATTATATTGCGCAGATCGAAAAAATCCTGCAGATTGAGCATGAAATGCAGGAGTATTTTTCAGTTTCGGACAAGGTCGGCCGCGGACATCTTTCCATAGGAAGCTCGACATTTTTTTGCGTGCACGTGCTTCCTTCGCTGTTGAGCAGATTCCGCCAGCGTTTCCCCCAGATTTCTTTAAGTCTTCTTGAAAACTCTCCCGAATATCTTATGAAAAAGCTTTTAAACCGGGATATCGATATGATGATCGAGGCGGAGGCACTCAAGCATAAAGAATATGTCTCCCTGCCGCTTTTTACCGAGGAGATCATGCTTGCGGTCCCGGCATGCAATCCGATCAATGAAGAACTGGCCGAATATGCTTACACCTTCTCTGAGCTGTCGGCGCAGGAAAAAAACGAATACAGTAAGCCTGCCGTATCCATCGGGAAGTTCGCTAATGAACCTTTTTTGTTTCTGCAGCAGGAAAACGACATCTATGTGCGCGGGATGCAGATCTGTAAAAATGCAGGCTTTACCCCCAATGTCCGTCTGTATCTAAATCAGATGGTTTCCTCCTATTACCTGGCCTGCGACGGATATGGGATTGCTTTTATTCGTTCGATCATTCCCAAATACGTGGCATATTCGGATCAGATTCTCTTTTATCGGCTGACGGATTCCCTGGTAAAACGAAATATCTATCTCTCCTACTGTGAGAGCAATGTATCCCCGCTTCAGCAGTTGCTGATTGACTTCCTTGCGGCACAAATGACATGATTTCTTCCCATGCGCGCGGGTTTCGCGCGCATTTTATTTTCGCTGAAGCTACAAAAAAATCGGAGCAAGCGATACAAAGCTTGCTCCGACGTGGCGGAGAAGAAGGGATTCGAACCCTTGAGACGCTTTTGACGCCTACGCGATTTCCAGTCGCGCGCCCTCGACCAAACTAGGCGACTTCTCCATCAAAATTTTAGCAAATTAAAGATTTCCCGAAAGGCACTTGTATATTATACGGTAACTTCTCTATTTTGTCAATCTCTTTTTCCGAAAAATCTCTCCAATGTCATAAATGCAAGGATAAGCGTATCACTGCACGAAAGTAGGTGCGGCCGTTGAAACGGCTGCACCTATAAACTCCCGTCATGTACAGACGTGCACTGAAATCAGCAGTCCTCCAATATCTTGCCCTTCAGCGAAAGAGTCACCGAACGCCAGGGAATCATCTTGCCGCAATCCTTCAGCGCTTCTTTGACTGCCCGCTCAATTCCGCCGCAGCAGGGAACCTCCATTCGTACTACTGTTACGCTTTTGACCTCGTTCTGAGCCAAAATCGCGGTAAGCTTTTCTTTGTAATCAGCCTCATCCAGCTTCGGACAGCCAATCACCGTCGTATGGCCGGCGATAAAGTCTCGATGAAAGGCGGCATAGGCATAGGCGCAGCAGTCCGCAGCAATCAAAAGCTTTGCGCCATCAAAATAAGGGGCCTTGACCGGCACAAGCCGCAGCTGCACCGGCCATTGAGCCAGAGCACTTGATTCCCCTCTTCCAGAGGAAAAATGAGAAAAGCGAACTGCTGCCGTCCCCTGCGCTTCTTCTGAAAGGCTCCTTGACATTGATCCAGGGCAGACATGCGGCGCAGGCGTGATTCTTTCTTCGTTGGAAGTACCCGCTTTCTGTGCCATGCGCCGGGCAACTACCTGCTCGTCAAAAGGCTCTGCTTCACGCTCGATCACCGACAAAGCGTCTACCGGACAATTCGGCAGACAGGCACCCAATCCGTCACAGTAATCATCCCGCAGCAGCATGGCCTTGCCATCCACCATTCCAATTGCGCCCTCATGGCATGCCTGTGCACAAGCACCGCATCCATTGCAGCGTTCACGGTCAATTTGAATAATTTTTCGTACCATTTTATTTCCCTCCTGTTTTTAGCTTGATCCGACGCTATGATCATAGTATAGTAAAGAAGAAAAGTATGTTGTATTTCCAACGTTCGGAGGAACTATGAAAAAATTTTTCGAAACTACGCCGTCGATTTTGGAAGGAATCGAACAGAGGGATCTCCCCTGTCTCCTCAATTCTCTCGGTGCGCACCGCCGGAGCTACGCCCGCGGAGAGGCGGTTTCCCACGTGGGTTCCCGCTGTATCATCGGGGTTCTTCTCTCCGGAAGGGTCCAGATTGTGCAGGAGGATTTGTGGGGCAACCGTTCGGTCATCGGAACAGCTGGCACCGGGGAGCTTTTTGGAGAGGCCTTTGCCTGCGCGGGACTTTCTCAGATGCCGGTAGGGGTATTCTGTATCGAACCCGCCGAGCTTCTGCTGCTCGACGGAACACGTCTGTCCGGCCTTGAACCGTCGCCTGCACGTCAGCGGCTGAACGAAAATCTGCTTCGAATTCTTGCCGGAAAGGCAGTCGCCCTCATCCAAAAGAACGCATTCGTGTCCCGGCGTACAACCCGGGAAAAGCTTTTGTCCTATCTCTCGGCGCAGGCGAGACAAGCGGGCAGCCCCGCCTTCACAATTCCCTTCGACCGGCAGCAGCTTGCCGATTATCTGGGTGTGGAAAGAAGCGCCATGTCAGCTGAGCTGGGGAAGCTCCGCCGGGAGGGGATTCTCGAATGCCGCCGAAGCAGCTTTCTTCTGCGCCAAACATCCGAGGAGATGTAGAGCGGCATTCATTGAACCAAGCCTTTCCGCGTCAGACAAAATCTCCCCTGAGACAGCAACATGAACAGTTCCTTTTCCCCGATACCGGCAGGCTCTCAAGATGCACCGAAAGGAGCTGCTTTTACCCGTCTTTCTCTTTCCCGTCTGCCTGCGCCAGCCTTACCCGGTGAGCGGGCACACCCGAGCGGAAGACGGCGGCGCCCTTTTGCTCCCGTTCCTCTTCCCTGCCTGGCCAGCCTGCCCGATGAGCGGTGTTCCCGAGCGGAGGGCAGAGCCGCCGCTCTGCCGCTTCTCAAATGGCGAAGCTTCTTCTAGCGTGGCTTTTGTGAGTCAAAGGCTGTCTGCTTATGAACTTGCCTTGCTCGATTCTTGAAGCGAAAGCTTTTATCCTCACCGACAGAACTGATGGTTCCATACGCTGACGCTATACAAGGAAACAGGATACCGCAAAAATTTGCGGTATCCTGTTGATCTTTTTGCTATTTTGCGGTTTCGACCGTAGCCGAAGTAATCAATACGTCGGTGACCGGCTTATCATTCTCTTCGGTCTCAACCGCGGCAATGGCATCGACAACATCCATTCCCTCGATCACCTGCCCAAAGACGGTGTGCTTATAATCGAGATGGGGCGTCCCGCCCACCTCCATATATTTCTCGATCGCCGCGGTAAAGCGCGCGCGAATCTCATCGGTCAGTCCTTTTGCCATCGTCTCTTGCAGACCGGCATTGAGCCCGTCCACATATTTCTGCATCTCTTCCTGAGTGGCGCCGGTGGCCGCCTTGGCATACATCTGCATCGTTCCTTGGTAGATCTCGGAGTTCAAGAACAGGTTCTGAAACAAAATCTGTTCCGCATTTTCTTTTGTTACGCGAAACGAGCTGTCGGGATATTTCCGGGGATCGTCCTGCACGATAAAAAATTGGCTGCCATTGGTGCCGTATCCGGCATTGGCCATCGAAACCGCCCCACGGAAATTGTGAAGATTGTCGGAAAATTCATCCTCGAAGGAAGCGTTCCAGATGCTTTCCCCACCCGTTCCGGTTCCCAGCGGATCTCCGCCCTGAATCATAAAACCCTCGATGACCCGGTGAAAGGTCACATTGTCATAATAGCCGTTTTGGCAATGTGTTACAAAATTTTCCACCGCCTTGGGAGCCGCCTGGGGGAAGAGCATCATTTTGATATCGCCCATTGTCGTGTGGAGAGTGACAATCGGGGTTCCACTTTCCGGTTCAGCAAACTGGGGCAGATACCCCTGCTCCCACCCTGTTTCGAGCGGCTCCGCAGCCGGAGGTTCCGATTCGCCCGGGGCGGCCGTCTGCGATTCTGCCTGCGATGAAGCCGCGGCGGCAGAAGAGGAAGAGGACGCGCCGCAGCCTGCGAGAAGCAGGGTGCTGGACAGCAGAAGTGCCGTCAATCTTTTTATTCTCATAGAGTTCCAATCCGTCCTTTGTCTGAAATCCCCGGAGCCGCACTACCGCCGCTCCGGACTGTTTCTTATTGTACCACGCTTTGACGAAAAAATGGTGTCCATTCTGTTTCGAAACAGAAAATGCCGGAGCACCCTGCGGGAAGCCCCGGCATCTCTTTACAGCTCGGGCAGAGGGCGGCGCTTTCCAGAGATCGAGTCAATGGTCAGGCGCAGCACAACAGTATGTTCTACCATTGCATCAGGAAATGTAAATTCCTCTTCCCCGGCGTAATGATGCATCAGCGCGGTCAGCCCCCTGCGCTTTTTCTCCAGCTCCGTAAGGCGCTCAAGAATTCCCTCCCCGATTACGCTTTCAAAGGCCATTCCCCATCCGCAGGCCTGCTCGGCGCGGATCAGCGAGAGGGGACGGTCCGCCTCAAAGCAGACGCGGGGATTCTTCTCAAGCAGCAGGAGCTTCCGCCCTGCCGGTGCGCAGTGAAAATAAAGGACCGTCTCCCCGGCTTCCTCGGCAACCCCAAAATTCATCGGGACCAGATAGGGCGCGGGTTCATCGGAAAAGGCGAGGCGGCAGACCTCGCACCGCTTCAGCACTTCGAATGCCTCCTCACAGGAGAGGGCACGGTCTTTTCTTCTCATCGGATGGTTCATAGGTCTCCTCCTTTTATTGATTCGGACGTTCAGCGCACAGGGCTTTTTCCGATCTCGGCGCCTTATTCCAAAACGTAGATATTGACGACTCTCCGGCCGTTCAAAGCGCTTTCGATATAGGTTTCATAGAAGAGATCCACATCAATGATATTCTGCATCAGTCCGGTACCAGTGTCGGCCGCCACTGCGAAACCGTAGACGAAGCTGCCGTCTGCGCTGGCAATATAGAGCTTGCTTCCATAGGGGATCTCATGGGAGCGCACCGCCACCGACCCGTCGGAAAGCTTCAGCCGACTGGCGCCGCGCGCGCCTGCCCGAGCGCTGTAGCCGGTGGCGACCTGATTGGTCAGCACCTTTTTGTAGCGAACCGGCACCCCGTTGGCGTCAAGCGGAATGCCAAAGTCAAGGTCGGAAACGGGCTTTGCGGCGGTCCCCCGCAGCACCAGCTGATCCACAGGCTGCCGGACAGTCACCGTTTCGCTCAGCTCGCGCGCCCGCAGCACCCCATCCACCACGCGGTCCACATAGGTGAGAATCTGTTCCCCCTCCTGACCGGCGATCAGGGTGCGGGTACGCCCGTGGCGGATCAGGGAATGTTCCTTATATTCGGTTTCAAAGGGGATGCTTCGCTGGACGACGGTAGTCTCAAGCTCGACCCGCCGGATCACAATCCGGTCATTCGGGGAAAGGTAGAGAACCGGCGAAAGATTGATCTCGTCGTACTCTCCCAGCTCAATTCCCTCCTGCGCGAGCAGCTCCCCCACCGTCATCTCGGTGGTCATCAGAGTGCGGGTTTCTCCGTCCACCCGAATCGAAACCGGAAAAGCGCGCTGGATGCTGATCACACCCATTTTTCCTTCAAATCCGGAGAAATCCACCGAATCGAAGGCCATTGTCACAATGCCGTTGTCGTTCAGAATCTTTTCCGGTTCGCGGCGCAGCGTATACCGCAGCGTCGTAGTGTCACCGTCCCGGATATAGACCGTCCTCATCTGCTCCGAAATGTAAAAGACGATACAGGCAAGCGCCAGCGTCAGGCAGCATACCCAAAGGGAGCGCCCTCTCGCTGCGCTGCGCAAGGTCCGCACCGTCTCAAACCATCGTCGTTTGATGTCTGTCATCTGGCCCACCCAATTGCTTTCATAAAATTACCATAATTCTGGGAAATTCATATCCATATTATTCATTTTCCGTAATTTTGTCAAGTTTGCCAAAGGCGGAAGTCTCTCTCTTCAGATGCGAACCCTGCCTGTATTTGTCGCTTCAATCGGCACTGTTACAAAGGAGTCTTCCAAAAAAGAAGATATTTTATACCGATCTTCTAAAAAATTGCGCCCACCTCTCCGTCATTTTGCACAATCGTATGGCGTCCCTGATTTGCGTGTGATTCCATCTTTTGAATCGCGGCAGCACATCGGACGCTCAAGCCGTGTGCCGCCCAAATCTGCGTGCAATTTTTCTTTTTGAATCACCGTTTCCAAAAACGTCCACGATGCGCAGTGATTGCCCGTCCGAGAGGCACCTTTTGATCGGGAGCAATGCTCTTTGCCAAATTTTAAAAATGTTTGCGGATTTTGAAGAATTTCAGACCGTTCCGTCGTTCTATCAGCATACGGATCAAAAAAATCCTCGGGGATGACCTGCATCCCCGATAAGGTGGTGACCCAAGGGCGCATATGACAAATGAACAATTCACCGGGCTCATCCGCCAGTACGAAAAACTTGTATTCACCGTCTGCTATCAGCTGGTTCGTGATTATCATGAGGCCCAGAATCTGGCGCAGGACACCTTTCTCTCCGCCTACCGGAATATCGACCGCTGCCCGCCCGAAAGCTACCGTCCCTGGCTCTGCCGGATTGCAGCCAATAAAGCAAAGGATTTTCTCAAAAGCGCCTATAACCAGCGGGTCGTCATGGAAGGAGAGGAAATCCTTGAAGCAATCCCTGCGAATAGACCGCCCGATGAGCTGGCCATCGAACAGGAGGGCGCCAAACGAATCGAAACCATCATCCGCACGCTGAAGGAGCCTTATCGGAATGTCTCGATCCTGTTTTTCCTCGAGCAGAAAACAGTTGAGGAAATCGCCCGGCGGCTGGACCGGCCGCCTAAAACGGTTCAAACCCAGCTCTACCGCGCAAAACGAATTCTACAGCAAAAAATCAGAGAGGAGGAACCGCGATGATTGAAGTATTTGACCGTGACGGCTGTCTGACCGACGATGCGCTGCTCGCCTTGATCCGTCAGGAGCCGGATGAAATGACCCGTCTCGAGATCGCGGAGCATCTTTCTTTCTGTGACCGCTGCACAGAACGCTACAGTGAGCTTCTCTGCGAAGCGCCGCTGCGGGCTCCCGCTGAGCCTCTCGCCGATTCGGTCATAGAAGCCCTCGCGCGGCGTGTGCGGGTCCTCTTCTTCCACCGCTATATTGCGGCCGGGATGGCGGCCTGCCTCGCCCTGACCTTTTGGTTTACCGGAGTGTTTGAGCCAAAGGCTGAGCCCGGCAGGAATTGCGGCGCCGTTTACGCGATTTCAGAACAGATTACCAGCAAATCACAGGAGTTCGGATGGAAATTTGCAGACCGTTTTCAGAGTTTCTTTGATCGATTTTCCAGCCTAGATCTGAAGGGAGTTTTCCAAGATGAAAAAAAATAGCTTCTTCACCTTTTGCTTTGCCTTTATCCCGGGCGCAGGACAGATGTATCTCGGAATGATGAAACGCGGCGTCTCGCTGATGCTGGCCTTTTCGGTCATCAGCGTCGCGGCGGGCTTTCTCTATCTGCCGATTCTCACCGTTTTTCTGCCGGTTCTCTGGTTCTTCGCTTTCTTTGACACCTTCAACATCAAGGCCATTCCCTATGAGCAGCGCGCCGCACAGGATGCTTTCCTGTTCCAGCTCGATGAGGCGTTTCACAGGGATTGGAAAGCCTTGGTCCAAAGGCGCCACACCCTGATCGGCGGCGGCTGCATCATCCTCGGTTTCTATCTGCTCTACACCAGCCTGCTGCGTCCCTTTCTGTGGAAGCTTTCGGATTACCTTCCCTGGCTCTATGATCTGCTGCGCGCGGTTCCCTCGCTGATCGTCGCCGTGGCAATTATTGCGCTCGGAATCCATCTTGCTTTCGGCGGCAGGGAAAATCCCGCACCCCCTCAAGCCGGAGACGATTTTGTGGAATATGGAGGGAAGCGGGATGAGTGAGCTGAACCAGATTCCGGAACGTCTAAACAATGAGTACAGCTTTACACCAGAAAAGAGGGCCGATTCCGCGGGAAATCCTCCCGTCTCCCCCTCCGCGGCCCCGCCGGTGCCTCAGAGAGTCCGTCGGGTGGGAACCTTTACGATGGGGCTTTCGCTGATTGCATCCGGGTCAGTCGCGCTGATCTGTCTCTTTGATCCGGGCGTTGACATCGTCACCGTCCTGCGCTTCTCCCCTCTCGTGCTGATTCTGCTCGGAACGGAGGTGCTGCTTTCCAGTGTGATCTTCCGCAACGACCGGCTCAAATATGACTTTTGGAGCGGCGTAGTCTGCTTTTTCCTCATCTGCATGAGCGTCGGCGCCGCCCTGCTCCCACCTCTTTGGGAGCAGTACGGTCCGGGCCGGGAACGGTTGCGCACAGAATTGACACATCAGGCTGAAACGCTTTGCTATGATGCGCTGAAAGGGGAGCCGTCGATTCAATCTCTTGACATCGATCTTGATCTGGCCGGCGGTCTCTCTGAATACCGGGACACATCACTCGAGAGCTTGTCGCACACAGGCCGAATTTTTCTGCACTTCACCCTTGCGGGAGATTTCACGGGGGAAAAGCAGTTTGCGGAAAAAGCCCATGACATTCTGGAGCGGCTCTCCGTTCTCCCTTTCACCCCCGCCCATGTGTCCTTCTCCGGCGCCGGAAAATCTTCGGAGCAGACCCGTCACTATACGCTGTCCCTCGACGGCCTCTTTGCCCTGCGCCAAGACGCGGACAGTCTTGCCCAGATGGTGGGGGAGGATTCCGAGTGGAGCCGTATCCAAGAGGAGCGTCAAGCACTCGAACAGGAGCGTCAGGAGCTTTATGCCGAGCTCGATGAACAGCGCGAGGCTCTCTCACGGGAGAGAGAACGTCTTTTTATGGAACTTGAAGAGGAGCGGGGACAGATTCAGGCTGAGATAGAACAGCAGCGCACAGAACTCGCTGTACAATCCGGTACATGATTCCTTCACAAAAACGGGAGGCAGTGAAAGCGATCTGCAATCGCTTTCACTGCCTCCCCTTTCTTTTCACTCTGTCGAACCGAAGGGTGAATCCCTTCCGGAGTCATTTTCAGTCCGCGCTTTCTCAGCGTCATCCCGATCCGGTCAGAATGCCTCTCGTACGCCTTCGAACACAGCGGTTTCATATCGCCGCAGTTCTTCCTGAAGGCAAAATATCAGGGACATGGCAGGCGCTCCTGTTTACAGCAGGAAGCACCGCCGGAAATGCCATGCCTGCCGGGTCCTCCTCCCGCGTTTTCTTCTCCTGGAAGGCCGGAGGAGCAGGCATCCATCCTGTCGCGGATCTGGCGCATGGTCATCCTGCGCGCCTCCTCCTCTGTCACCGTGGAATCAAGTGCATGCAGTTCCAGAAACGCCCGGTATTTTCCGAAGGAAAAACCCGCCTTGTGAGCCGCTTCCACATCGCCCCGGACTCCCGAATGACAGACAACATTCGGCGTGCTGCCATAGCCCCGGACGGAAAGGACCTCCAGCATTTTTTCGCTTTTTTCTTCTGTCGGGCCCAGCACCGTAATCGAGACCAATCCGTCGTTTTCCAGATAATATGACATGCGGTCACTTGTCATCAATTTCTCAAGCGCCGAGGGATAGTCCTGATACTTGAGATCGAGCGAATCAATAAGAGCCGTGCCATCCTCGTTGTACCCCACGGCGGAAACCACCCGGTCAAAGAGATTGATGCCAAGTTCCACCGAGGGATTGACATCGACGCTGATGGCGGAAACAGGCGCGAAAAATGAATACCCTCCGGCCAGAAGCAGCACGAGGCAGGCACAGGCGGCCGCCAGCTTCACGCGAACCGGAGAGCGGCGCCGGTTTGTTCTCTGAATCCTCTCAGATAAAAACTCCCTGGTGCGCTGTTTGAGCGCCTCCTCCGCATGGATGGAATCAAATGCGGCCTTGATTCGGTTATTCAAGTTCGTCACCTCCCAGATCTTCCCGCAGAAGGGCCTTTGCGCGGTGCAAAAGCGTATAAATGGAGTTGACATTCTTCGACAGGAGCTTTCCGATCTCCACAGCGCTGTAGCCCTCATAATAATGCAGGTAGATAACATCTCTGTACCGCTGCGGAAGCGACAGCACCGCCCCAAGGACCTCACGACCGCCGGCCGGGTCCTGTGCCGGTAAATCGGGGGCCTCCTCCAGCGGGACCGTACGGCTGCGGAAAAAGCTTTTCAGCAGATCCTTGCACTCATTGATGGTAACCCTGATCACCCATGCCTTTTCGTGCTCTTCGCTTTCAAACACGATGGAACTGAGGACATACTTCAAAAAAACATTTTGAAAGATGTCCTCCGTATCGGGTCCATTTTTCAGATGGATGATACAGAGCCGTTTGACAGTATCTGCATACCGTTCGATTGCTCTGCACGCCTCCTGTTCATCCCGCATAAAAGTCCTCCGGGTCTTTCAGATCCTCTTAGCCATTCCGGCGGCAGCCGGCTCCGGCATTGTCGCAGGCTCCGTCGCCGTCGGCATCTACAAAGTGTGTTCGCCTGCCATTTCCGCAGCGCATCCCGCCGGAGGCGCTGCGGTCGCAGATTCCGCCGCCATCCTCATCAACAAAGCCAGCCCCATTGCCGCGGCGAATCCTGCAGGAGGCGGCATAATCGCAGATTCCGTCGCCGTCGGCATCCACATACCCCGGGGCTTCCGATGCCGCAAAAGCGCTCATTGCGCTGATGGACAGCACCATTACAGCGATTGTAATCCCGATTACCAGTTTTTTCATGATTGATTCCTCCGTTTATTACATGCTTTTGAAAGGCTTCACCATGAATACGACTGAAAGAGGCGGATCCTTTCGCATTTCAAAAATTTCAGCAAATTTTAATTCCGGAAGCATGAATAAAGTGCATCGTCCGCCGGATAAATGCAAAAACGGCGGCAGGTAGGCCCCCTGCCGCCGTTTCCCAGATCAGTATTACCCGAAGTCCCAAGGGCTTCCGCCTCTTTAAAAAAACATATAGAGGATGCATTTGATATTGCCATTGTAAAGCTTTCTGCGCCTGCTGGCAGCCCGGCCGAAAAGCCGCTCAAACTGTTCATGCGGGCTGATAACATAGTAACTGCGCCCCTCGCCGGGCTCAAAAGCCTGCCCCATCACGCGGTAAAGCTCTTCCGCCTGCTCAACAGTGAGCATCCGCTCTCCATAGGGCGGATTGGTAATCAGAACAAACGGCTCCGCCGGCGGAACGAAGTTTTTCACATTCTCCGTATGGCAGGAAATCTTCGACCGGATGCCGGCACGTTCGGCGTTGTCAAGGGTGAGATCCACCGCGGCTGAATCAATATCCGAACCCAGGGCGCGGAAGGTTCCGCTGCGGCGGACCAGCTCAAAGCTTGCGCGGCGCTCCTCCTGCCAATCCTCCTGCGGAATCAATCCCCAGTGCTCGGCCGAGAAGCGGCGGCGCAGCCCCGGCGCGATCCGCAGGGCCTTGGTCGCCCCTTCGATCAGCAGGGTGCCGGAGCCGCAGAACGGGTCCACCAGCAGGGTATTTTCCCGTACTCTCGCCAGATCGGCAATTCCGGCGGCGAGCGTCTCCTTAATCGGAGCGGCATTGGCGGTGGGACGATAGCCCCGCTTGTGCAGGCCGCTGCCCGAGGTGTCTATCATGATACTTGCCACGTCGCGCATCAGGGAAAACTGAATCTGGTGCACCGGACCGCTCTCTTCCAGCCAAGCCGCCCCGTAATGCTCACCCAGCCGCTTGGCAATCGCTTTTTTGATAATCGACTGACAGTCCGGAACGCTCCTGAGCTTGGAGTTGAGCGACCATCCCTTGACCGGAAAGGCATCCCTGCTTCCAATAAAATTCTCCCAGGGGAGGTGGTAAACCCCTTCGAAGAGATCCTGAAAAGTTTCGGCGCGGAATCCGCCGACCACAATCAGGACCCGCTCGGCGGTGCGCAGCAGGACATTGGCGCGCGCGATCATGCGCGGGTTTCCCTTGAAGCAGACCCGGCCGTCGGTCACCTCGACATCCTGTCCGCCCATGCGCTTCACTTCGCCGGACAAAACGCTTTCCAATCCAAAGAGACAGGGACACGCGATGGTCAAAAAAGCCATTTTCCCTTCCTTTCAAACGGCGGCAGTGCCCGGTGAAAGGGCACTGCCGCGAAAATACAATGAACTGCGGCCCGCCGGGACCGCAACTTTGTCTGTTTTTCTCAACAGTATCTGCCGGGGGTGCCGCCAGTTGTCCGCACCCTGAAGGAAGCGGCGCAGGACCCGCTGCGGCCTCGCCGGTCAGCGGATCGGCTCGATCAGGCCGTAGCTGTTGCCATGACGGCTGTAAACGATGTTCAGTTCTCCGGTTTCCGCATTTTCAAAAAGGAAGAACTCATGCCCGAGCATATTCATCTGCAAAATCGCCTCATCGGCCGACATTGCATGAACCGGGAACTTCTTATGCTTCACCAAATTATAGGCGCCCTCCTGCTCCCCTGTTTCCTCGGGAGAAAGGTCCTCAAAGGCACGGGCGCGAACCTTGGTTTCCAGTTTCGACTTGTTCTTGACAATCTGCTTAAAGAGAATATCACAAACTGCGTCAAGCGAATCGGACCTGTCTGCCGTCGTCTTCTCCGCGCGGAAGATCATCCCCCGATAGGTGATGGTCACCTCCACCGTCTCACGCTCACGTTCGTTGGTCACTGTTACGACAGCCTTGGCCTCATCGTCGAAAAAGCGGTCAAGCTTCCTGAGCTTTTTCTCGACCTTCTCGCGGAAGGAATCCTTCACTGTGGTTTTCCTTGCTGTAATCGAGATATTCATAGAGGTACCCCTTTCCTTTGATCCGTCACGCGAATCATTCGATGTGGATTTGCTGATAACAGTATACCACAGAAATGCACTTTTGACAAATAAAAGTTATGATCTAACCTGTTTTCCGTCAAGAAATACCGAAACGGGACGCTCCAAGCCGGAAAGTGGGTCGCGGGGATAAAGCACAAGGTCGGCGTCCTTTCCCGGCGCAAGAGAGCCGATCCTGTGATCCAGCCCGACGATCTCGGCGGGGGTCAGCGTAACCGCGCGCAGGGCCTCTGCACGGCTCATTCCCTCCCTATGGCAAAGGGCAGCCGAAAGCATCAGAAACTCCTGAGGCAGTTCGGGGTGATCGGTACAGAGGGCCACCTTCACCCCCGCATGTGCCAGGAGGGCCGGTGTCTCGCGGGAAAGCGAAACCAGCTCCGGCTTATCACGGCTGCCAATCACCGGACCGCAGACGACCGGGATGCCGAATCCGGCAAAGCGTTCCGCGATCAGGTGTCCCTCCGTCGCATGAATCACCACCCCGCGCAGTGAGAATTCCCCAATCAGCCGCACGGCGGTAAAGATATCGTCAGCCCGGTGCGCGTGGATGTGCACCGCCATCTCCCTCTTCAATACCGGAAGCAGCGCCTCGGACTTTGCGTCGTATTCGGGCGGGTCCAGCTCGTCCTCGGTGTCATGCTCGTACCGTTCAAGGTCCTCGAGGTAACGCTTTGCGCGGTAAAGCTCCTCACGAATCAGCGCGGCGGTTGCCATTCGGGTGGTCGGCGCCTGTGAGCGGGGAGCATAGGTGCCCTTGGGATTCTCACCAAGGGCAAATTTCATCGCAAGCGCCGGATTCAAAACCATGTCGTCCACACAGCAGCCAAAGGTCTTCATGGCAGCCGACTGGCCGCTGATCGGGCTGGCGCTGCCCGGACCGGTTACGACGGTGGTTACCCCATAATCGAGCGCCTCGGAAAAGCCCCGGTCCAGCGGATTGACTGCATCGATCGCCCGAAGCTGCGGCGTCACCGGGTCGGCGATTTCGTTGCCGTCGTCCCCCTCGACCCCCATCCCGTCCCCGAACATTCCCAGATGGCTGTGAATATCAACGAGTCCGGGCAGCAGCCAGCCGCCTTTCCCGTCAACTACTTCTTCCCCCGCCGCCGGGGCGGGAAGCTCCTGCATCGGGCCGAGTGCGGCAATCCGCCGGCCCTCGGTTCTCAGAAATCCGTCGGGAATCTCCACCCCGCAGACCGGTACCAAATGGACATGGGTAATGAGCATAGTTTCTCCTTTCAACGCAAAAAACGGCCCGAAGGCCCGGGGATGCCAAGAGCACCCTTCCGGGACGACGGGCCGGATGGATATTTCGGTGCCGGACGAGGAAGCCGTTATCGGCTGCCTCCGTGCCGCTTGGGGCCGGAGCTTCCGCGTTTGCCGTCGAGATTGCGGCGGATATCCGACATTTTGTCGTCGCTCCGCTGCTTGAAGTGACTGAGCATCTCCTCAAAGGTCTGGGGCTGCGCGGGGCCGCGGCTGTAATCAATCGGGGCTGATGAACGTCTCGGGGCCGCGGGACGGCGCGGGGCCGCCGGACGGCCTTCCGGAGCCGCCTGCTGCTGTTCGGGGCTTAACGCCCGTTTCATCGACAGGTTGATCCTTCCCTCAGGGGTGACCGCCAGGATCTTAACACGAACGACCTGATTCTCCTGAATGAAATCACGAATCTCCTTGACGTATGTAGCTGCAACCTCGGAAATGTGAACCATTCCGGTCTTGCCGCCGGGCAGTTCAACGAAGGCCCCGAACTTTGTAATTCCGGTAACCTTTCCTTCCACAACCGATCCGACTTCCAGAGCCATAAGTGAATAGATCCTCCCAATCATTTTATGCTTCGTAAAAAGCGTTTCCCGGCATCAGCCGCCCGAACGGTCGATAAAAATCTTTTCATCGGGATAGGCGTATCCGAGTTTATCATGGGCAATCCGTTCGATATACTCCTCGTCGCTCTCCCCGCTGAGAATCCGCTGGGTTTCCTCATTGACCAGCTTCTGCTGCTCCACATTCTGCTGAAGCGCTAGAAGCTCGCGCCGCTTGGCGGCCACCTGCACCTGCATTCCGATCAGAGAAACGGTTACATAAACAGCAAAGCAAAATACAGCCAGACGCGCAATCCAATTGGAGCGATACTTTCGCTTTCTGGCCATTGCTTTGCTCATCTCCTTCCGTTTTTCCGGTCTTTCGGCAGGCGCCGCCCATTAGGCCGTGCCTTTCTAAAATTATACAATAAAACAGGATGCTGTTTCAAGCAAAATTTTGTCTTTCCAGCACCTTTTTTTAATATTTTTTGAACATATCGGCCGCCTTTCACAGCCGCCGCATAAATTTTAACGGCCGGCCAGGAAAAAAGGCGTCCCATCAGCCGCAAAAGCCTTATCAGCAATCCGCAGAGGCACCGAAACATCCTCACCCAAAACCGCAACACCAGCCGCAGGGCACCAGCCGCCAGACCCAGCAGCCACGCTCCCGCACGCACCACAGCTTCTCCCAGAAGCGCCCAATAGAGGACCGCTCCCAGCACCTGCCCTGCCAGCGCAAACCAGCGGAGCTTTCCCTCACATTCCGAGAGAAGAAAGAGAAAACTGCCCAGACAGAAAACAGCGCAGCAGAAAAGATCCTGAACCGCCACCAGTCCCGCCGGACAACGGAAAACCCGGCGCAGAATTCTGAAAAAGTCATAGAACAATGCAAGGGATGCCCCGCAGAGACAAGCCCGCAGAAAGACGGCGCACTGCGCGCTCACCGGGACAATCAGCGGATCGTTGCTCATCGGAAAAGCCGGGCCCAAATCGAGCCGCGCGCCGCCACATTATCGGTATATTCGAGCGAGTCAATCTCTCCTTCGAGCGAAAGATTCCCGGATTCCACGTCGATGCGGCTGATGTGCAGGCTGCTGCCCCGCACCACCAGTTCCCCAACGTCGGTAAAGACCGCAACGGTCTGTTCATCGAAACTGTCGATATCGGTCACACCGGTAATCTCCAGCGCACGCCTGTTCTCCATCGAAACACAGTGCTGTGCACGCGCAGCGCCTTTTTCCTCCGCCATCCGCTATCCCTCCAGCATATTTCATCCCTATCAGGATATGAGAAAACCGGAGGCGTTATGCCGGAATCAAAGGCCGCACCCTATTCCACCGCAATATAGAGCGCGCCGGCATCATCCTTGCGGACATGCTCCACAACCGAGAGAACCTTGACCGTCAGGGGCTTGGCTCCCAGTCCAATGGTCAGGATATCCCCCTCCTTGACTTCGTAGGAAGCCCGCGCGGGCTTGCCGTTGACAAGGATACGACCAGCGTCACAGGCCTCGTTGGCGACGGTGCGGCGCTTGATCAGGCGCGATACCTTGAGATACTTATCCAACCGCATGGATTCTTTCTCCTTCCCGATCGCAGGCGGTTCCCATTCCCCGCGCCGCCTGACATTCAAACAGCCGGCGCATCGTTGGCGATACGTCGGCTGCTGCGTACAATTTTCTCAGAAGGCCTTTACTTGGAAACAGCATCCTTGAGGGCCTTGCCAGCCTTAAAGGCAGGGAGCTTGGAAGCCTCGATGGTGATCTCTTCCTTGGTTCTGGGGTTAATGCCCTTTCTGGGACCGCGGGTCTTCACCTCAAAAGAGCCGAATCCAACGAGGGAAACCTTATCGCCCTCCACGAGCGCCTCGGTGATCGCATCGAGAACAGCCGAAACAGCCTTCTCGCTGTCCTTCTTGGAAAGCTCGGTTTTCGCGGCAACGATTCCAATCAGATCTGCTTTTGTCATAGTAAAAACCTCCAAATTTTACTTCATCACTATTCAACATCGGCACGCTTTGCAGCGTCCCACAATGCATTTAACCGATCCAGAGGCTGCTTCTCGAGGGCAATTCCTTTCTCCCGCGCCATGGACTCCATGCGGTCGAAACGGCGGATAAACTTTTCACAGGAAGCGGTAAGCGCCTCTTCGGCGTCCGCCGGAAGATGGCGTGCTACATTGACCGCTGAAAAGATTATATCGCCCAACTCATCGGTTTGGGCTTCCTGCCCGCCCGATGCAAGTGCTTCCCGCAGTTCAGCGACCTCGCTTTCAAGATCGGCCAACGCGGAAAGAGCGTCGGGATAATCAAATCCGGTTTTGGCAGCACGTTTCTGCACCTTCTGACTGCGCATCAAGGCCGGCAGCACCTTCGGCACGCTGTACAGTGTATCCGAAGCGGTCTTTTGTCCCTTTTCCTGCTTTTTGATTGCGTCCCAATTTTCCAGGACTTCACCGGAATCTTTCACAACCACATCGGAAAAGATGTGGGGATGGCGGTGGATCAGCTTCCTGCAGATTCCATCCGCAACTTCCTCAATCGAAAAATCTCCCTCTTCCTCGCTGATCCTGCTGTGGAAAACCACCTGAAGCAAAAGATCCCCCAGCTCCTCGCAAAGCATCTCCGGATCTCCGGCATCGATTGCCTCGACCACCTCATATGCTTCTTCAATGAGATTCTTGCGGATGGTGAGATGGTCCTGCTCACGATCCCAAGGACAGCCGCCCTCGCCCCGCAGCAACGCCATAATCGAGATCAAATCCGATACCGAATACTTCTCTTTTGCCTTAAACTCCACAGTGGGTCTTCTCCTTTTGGGTCAGTAAAAACATCTTCCCTATTTTACCGCATTAACAAGGGATTTGCAAGAGAATTTCTGCATCGTTTAGCGATCTTTTAGCGATCTTTTCGGATTTTTGTCCGTCTTGGCAGCAATTCCATATCCTCCTCCCGCAGCGCGCCCATCAGGAGCACCGCAATCAGGTAAACTGCGCCTGCCGCTCCCACCGCAGCCAATGTTGCGGCCCACTGAGGCCATGAAGCAAGAAGGCGGCAGCAGCCCACCGCCGCAGCACAGCAAAGCAGAGAGGCCGCCAGCGGTTTTGCGAAAATTGCAGCCAGATTGATCTGTCCCCCGGACGCCCGTTCCAGCGCGGCGCACCCGAGCAGCGTCATCGTCAGATAGCAGCAGAGCGTTCCCCAAGGAGCGCCCAAAATGTTGATCGACGGCCGCGCGATCAGCGCCCAGTTGATGCCGAATTTAACCGCCGCTCCGCAAAGCATCAGCCGAACCGGAACCAAAACATACCCGAGAGCCTGCAGCATACTGTTGATGCAGCCGGAAACCGCTACAAAGACGGCGGCTACTCCAAGAGGGCGCAGCAGAACGGCCGCTACCGAAACCTCCTCGGGGTTCGATGAAAAGAGCAATTGAAGAATCTGCCCGGCCATGCAGCTCATTCCCAGACCGAGGGGAAGGGCCACAATTACCGTAATTCTCAGTACTGATTCAACAGTCCGGCGCAGTTGGGCGCGGCTTCCGCGCGCCGCCAGAGAGGCAATGAGCGGCAGTGCACAGACTCCCAGCGAAGCAGTAATTGCAGGGACAAGGTGAAAAATCGTCATCGCAAGTCCAGAATAGGAGCCGAAGAGGAAGTTGCCTACCCTCTCCGCCTCCATCCTTTCCAACCCGGCCTGCGGGTGGCTGCGGCATAGGGCTTCCCATCCGAGGGACACAGCATAATTCAGCCGGTTGATGACCGACATCAGATCGACAAAGGAGGAGAGATTGACGACCAGCGCCCCCGCGCAGACCGGCAGAGCGGTAACCAGCAGATTTTTGGAATAATGAATCATCCCCGCCGCGCCGATCCGGTCCGAACCGGTATGAGGCTCCCCAAAGTAGGCAAGGGCAAGTGCCAGACATCCAGCCAGCGTAGAAACGGTAACCCCGATAATGGCGGCGGCCGCCGCATAGGGGGCAATAACCATCTGTGCTTCCTCCAGACTGGATACCGTTACCCCGCAGACCGGCTCTCCGGCCGTGAAATGCCCGAGCTCCGTCTCAAGGCAGTGCATGGCACAAAGAATCCCCGCACCCAGCTTCACCGAGGCCTCGACCACCTGTGAGACGGCGGTGGGAACCATGTTTCGGCCTCCCTCATAATATCCCCGAAACACTGCGGAAATACAACAGAAAAAAACAGCGGGAGCAATCGCACGCACTGCGCCCAGCGCCGCCTCATTTCCCACAATCCGGACAAAAAACGGAGCCGCCAGATAAATTCCTGTTGAACAGAGCAAGCCCATCGGCAGGAAGAGCAGAAGGGCCACCGTCAAAATCCGTCTCGGCTCCTCACGCCGATGATTGGCGAGACTGGCGGCAGTGAGCCGCGAAACCGCTACCGGAAAACCCGCCACACAAAGAGCACAGATTGGGTTGAAAATGCTGTAGGCTGTCATATAATAGCCCATTCCCTCCCCCCCAAGCATGCGGGTCAGCGGGATTTTAAAGAGCATTCCAATTACTTTGACGATCAATGCCGCGGCCATCAGGGTTGCCGCCCCCGCAGCAAAGGACTGGCCCTTTCTATTCACGGGCATCCCCCCTTTCCCTCTATCCTATTGGACGGCAAACCGCTTTATGACGATCCAAAAGCGGTTTGAAAGCGAGACGGGATGCCGGACGAGAAGAAACGCTCTATAAAAAAAAGCCGGAGCAGAATGTTTCCATTCTGCCCCGGCCTTCGGATGCAGCTCTCGCCGCGTCATACCAAAATGGGGAAAATTACTCGTTGATCGCGATAACAACACCGGAACCGACAGTTCTGCCGCCCTCGCG
>Ga0129317_1000844_pt1 | contig 27319 bp, 18 predicted proteins | sample Cm1ome_FD_94430 | JGI IMG/M metagenome (GOLD analysis project Ga0129317, IMG submission 94430) | Eastern black-and-white colobus group fecal microbial communities from Wisconsin, USA - Cm1105 metagenome | ecosystem: Host-associated > Mammals > Digestive system > Large intestine > Fecal | place... | reverse complement strand
CTGAATCGCGTTGGTCTGCTCTTCCAGCGCGGTCTCGCGCGCCACGACGTCCGCGTCGTTCTCGTTGGCGAAGCGGAAGCCCTCCTGATTGACGGAGATGCCGCCCGCCTTCCACATGTAGGAAGAGGCGATCACGCCCATGCCCGGCGCGGTCTCGTGACCCATCGGGAAGGTCGGAATGTAGCTCATGGCCGTCGGGTCGATGTTCGCGCCGACCTCCTGCATCATGTAGATGCCGTAGCCGTCCGCCGCGGTGGAGCCGCCGACCAGATAGTTCGCGCCGTTCTTGGCGAACGCGGACATCATCTTCGCGTTGCCGGAGTAGCCGCCGGTCGCCATGATGACGGCCTTCTTCGCCTCGTAGCGGACGGTCTGGCCGTTCTCATCGGTCGCCAGCACGGTCAGCACCTGACCCTGCTCGTTGGCGACGAGCTGGTTGGCCGTCGTGTTGAAGTCGATGGTCACGCCCTTGTAGGCATCCGTCGCCAGCACGGTATCCATGATCTCGTGCGCGGCGGCCTTGTAGCGGGTCGGGTCGTTGGCGCTGGGCTTGTAGGTGCGCGCCACGGAATAGAGCTGATGCTCCGGGGCGAACACGGTATGCTTGCCCGTGGTCTTCATGGACGAGAAATTGTATTCGGACAGGCCGTTGTCCCACAGCCACTGAATCGCGTCCACATCCTCGTCAACGAACGCGCGGATCATCTCTTCGTTGCCCAGATGCGCGCCGTTATTCAGAATATCCTGAACAAAGCTCTCCTTGGTGTCCTCGATGCCGTCGATCTTCTGAATCACCGTCTCCGCGCCGGACATGGAGCCGGAGGTGAAATTCAGCGAACCGCCCGTCTTGCCGGTCTTTTCCAGGACGATGACGCTCTGAGCGCCGTCGTTCACCGCCTCGATGGCCGCGGACAGACCGCCGCCGCCCGCGCCGACGATGATGATATCGGCGTTCTTGACGTTGTCCTCCGCCGACGCGGCAATCGCCAGCGCAGCCAGCAGCACGGCCAGCATAATCGTCAAAAGTTTCTTCATGTTGGATGCCTCCTCCATTGTATTTGAACAGGAAACCCCTGTTCCGGGTCGAAACCGGTCAAACGCTGTCGGTAAATTATCAACAAGCCGTTTGAGCCACTTATCATTGTAACCGATGGCGGGCGGCAAAATCAAGGGAATTTCGAAAAAAGAGGGCAGGGATATCAAGAAATTTTAACGCGGTCAGCGGAGGGGGAATAAAGGGCTGTTGTGAAAAAAAGAATAAAAAAATTGTTGACATTCAAACATGAAATCATGTATAATAATTTCACAAAGAAACAGTAAACGTTTTCTATCTGCGTCCATCTATTTGACATAAATAAAGGAGAACTTATGTTAAATGTTGCTCGACTCAGCAAACGCTATGGTCGAAATATGGCGATTGACGAAATCAGCTTCCAGATTCGGCAGGGGGAGATCGTCGGTCTGGTCGGCCATAACGGATGCGGAAAATCGACAACCATGAAAATTATTTCCGGCTATCTGAATGCGACGTCCGGAACGGTGCAGATTGACGGGGAGATTCTTCGGCCAGACGACATATCCATCCGAAAAAAAATAGGATATATGCCGGAGGTTCCGCCTTTATATACAGATATGACAGTGGGCGAGCAGCTGCGCTTCGCCTGCGAATTAAAGGGGATTCGGCAGGCGGGGCAGGCGATGCAGGAGGCGGCGCGGAAAGCGGATATCCAGCCCGTTCTCGGCAGGTTGATCGGCCATTTGTCGAAGGGATATCGCCAGCGGGTCGGATTGGCGCAGGCGCTGGTGGGCAATCCGCCGATTTTGATTTTGGATGAACCGACCTCCGGGTTGGATCCGCGCCAGATTGTCGAGATGCGGGAGATGATACAAGCCAACGCATCGGAGCACGCCGTTTTGATGAGTTCGCATGTTCTGCCTGAAATTTCGGCGATGTGCGACCGATTGGTGGTTCTCAGCAACGGAAAGCTGGTTGCAGACGATCATCCGGACGCGCTTCGGGAGCGGTTTCGGAAAAAAGGGCTGTATGCCGTAACGTTCTGCGCAGACGCGGCGCAGTTTCAACAAAACGTTCAATCGACGCCTGGGCTTGATCTGGTGCATTTGGCACAGACGCCCGGCAAGGAAAGCTGGGACGCGCAGATTCACGCCGACGACGCCATCGACGCGAGCCGGGCTGTTTGGGATATTTTGTCGAAGGCGGGCGGACGGGTGATTCGTTTTGCCCCCGTCGTGCCCGATTTGGAAGAGGTCTTTCTGAACCTGACGCAGGATAAACGGTATGCAGAAGGGAAGGAACGCGGTTGAAGGCGGTTTTTTTGAAGGAACTTCGACAATATTGGAATTCCCTGACGGGCGCTGTCTTTTTAGCGGCTTACGCGCTGATGATCGGATATCAATTCTATGTCGGCAATCTGTTGGCGCAAAACGGAAGCGTCAGCCGCCTCTTTGAATCCGTGCTGAGCATGCTGATGTTTTTTATTCCGATTTTAACGATGCGCCTTTTCGCGGAAGAAAAGAAGATGCACACCGATCAGTTGGTTTTTACCGCGCCGGTTTCCGATGCGCAAATCATGGCCGGTAAATTTGGGGCTGCGTGGCTGGTCTTCGGGGTCGGCAGCCTGCCGCTGTTATGGGCCGTCTGCGTGATGGCTGGGTACGGATGTTTTCAGGGACTGACGCTTCTGGGGAACTTTACGGCGCTGTGCCTGGCGGGCGCGCTGTTCATTGCCATCGGCATGCTGGTTTCTGCCTGTACGGAAAATCAGGTGGTCGCGGCGATTGTCAGCTATGTGATCCTGCTGGGCATGTGGTCGATCGGCTATCTGCAGGCATATCTGCCCCAAAGTCTGCTGCTCGACGTCATTCGATATATGTCATATCGTTCTCACATTCAAAGACTGGCCTCGGGCGTGTTTGATTGCTCGACGTTTGTGTACTTCGTCAGCCTGACGGCGCTGTGTCTCGGCATTTGCTGCGAAGTTTTGAAGATGCGCCGGGACGGATAGGAGAGAACCATGAAACACGGGAGCCGTATTCTTTCAATCGGCCTGATGGCGCTCCTTTTCGCCCTGTCCGGCTTGGCCGCTGTGCTGCTGACAGAGCGATTCGGCTGGCGGGTGGATTTGACGGAGCAGGCGCTGTATACCCTGTCGGAGGAAAGCGAAGCGATTCTCGGCGCGCTGGATCGCCCGGTGACGATCACGGTGATCAACGGTGAAAAAGAATACCCGCTGCTGCCGGCCAATCTGCTGAAAAAATATGCGGCGGCCTGTCGGCAGCTCACCCTGCGCTGGTGCGATCCGTATCTCAAGCCGGGCACTGTGCGGGCGTATGAGGAGAAAGGCTGTTCGGTTGAGCTGAATGATATTGTTGTGGAATCAGACGACCGAATCAAGCGCATCCAACTGACAGACCTATATGAAATGAACAGCGATGGAACCGAAATCATCGGGCTGAAGGCGGAGCAGGCCATCTCGTCCGCGATTTTTCAGGTGACGCAGGCCGAAAGCGAAACGGTTTTGTTTACGGACGGCCATGGGGAACAGGTATCGGGCGCGCTGCTGGACGTGATGGAAGAAAACCACTTCAGCACGGCGTATACGACCCTTTCCGTGCTCGGCATTCAGGCAGATGCTTCCCTTCTGTGCATCGCTTCGCCGGAACGCGATTTCCTGAAGGAGGAAATCGAAATCCTGCGGACTTATATGAATCGGGGCGGGCGCATGATGGTGTTTCTCTCCAGCGGCGCCGAAAAGCTGACGAATCTTTCCGCGTTTCTGGACGAGTGGGGCGTCAAGCCCGGCGAAGGTATTCTTGAAGAACCGACGCTGTACATGAACGAAAATCCAAACGCCATTGCGGCGACCTATGTTTCCCATGAAATCAACCGGTATTTTACCCGTAAACGCTATTATGTGATCGTCCCTTCCTGCATTCCGCTGGAACAGACGTATATCAGCCAGGGGAAAAGCAAGACGCAGCAGGTGCTTCGAACGTCTTCCCGCGCATCTGCGGTGCTTGATGACGGAGAACGAAACGCCAATGCGCCGTTCGGCGTGGCAATCAGCTCCGTCAGGGAATCCATCTTGGATGGAAGAGCCGTCGAGAGTCGGCTGATTGCAATCGGAAGCAAACAGATTTATGCAGACGATTTGATGGCGCTTCCGAATCTGGCCAACCGAGATTTTCTGGTGCAGTGTATCGGATGGTGTACCGAAAAAGACGAAATGATCAGCATTCCGGGCAAACCCATAGGCGATCCGTTTTTGCCGGTCGTTGCGGGAGAAATTCAAATATGGATGATTCTGTTTGTGGTTCTCCTGCCCGCGTGCCTGCTGGGCGTCGGGTTGATGCGACATATATATAGGAGAAGATTATGAGGCGGGTGCTGGTTCTGTTGTGCGTCGGACTTTCGATTCTGGTGATCGGGCTTGTCCGCTTTTCGCCGACGGAACAGGCAGAGCCGGAGGCGGAAGCAGCGGCCATTACCGAAACGAACGTGGGGGATTTGAATGCCGCCGTGCTGGTGCACGGAGATGAAATGGCTGCCGTATACGTCTACGATGGAAAAATCGGCCTTATGGATGCAGGCGAAAACGTCCGTCTCTCCGAGCGGATGCTGAAGGCCTTTCTGTATCAGGCTTCTCATCTAAATGCTGCTCGTGTGTTTGACGAGCATGAACCGTGGCGCGAATACGGGCTGGAAACCCCGTATGCAACCCTGATCCTGATGGGGAAGGACGGCACGCGCCAAAGGGTTTATATCGGCGATCAGGCCGCATACGGCGAAGGGCGCTATGTGCGCGCAGAAGGGGATGAAAGGCTCTATCTTCTGGATGGAATCGGCGCGGAAATGATGGACTATGGCCCGGATGATTTTCGCGATATTCAGATTTTTCCATCCCTGACGACGGAAAGCCTGTCGAAACTGACGCGCATAACGATCGAGCACGGCGAAAACCGGCTCGACATTCGGGGCGTACAGAAGGATGGCGCCATCCTTTTTATCATGGAGGAACCGTTTCATGCCGCGCTGAATTGGCAGGCGGTTACGGAAAAGCTGGTGCTGCCGATTGCCGCCGTTCAAAAGGAAGCCTATATTTCCGACGCAGGCATGGAACATGTGGATGTTTTTCGGCAGGAAGACGTCTATACCCTTGAAATGGATCTGGACGGACAGCGCTATCGCATTGTTTTTGCGCCGTCCCCAGATGGTCAGGGCTTGTACTGCGGCAGAGACGGGGAGCCGGATATCATCCGGATCAAGACGGAATCGGCCGATTTTCTGAACCTGACGGCCGCCGATCTGATGGACGGCAGCCTGTATACAAAAAAGGCCGCGGACGTGGCGGATGTTACGGTTTCCGGGGACGGCTTCCGCGGGACGCTGACCCTTCAGGGGCAGGGCGAGCAGCTTTGCAGCTTCGCGGATCAGCAGCGTTTTAATCAGGCGGAAACGATTCGCCTGTATAGACAATTCACCATGCTGCCGCCGGCGCAAAGGCTGGATGACGGCGCGGCGCTGAGCCGCTCGCCGCTTGTCACGCTGATCTTCTCTCTTCGGGATGGAACGGAAGACGTGGTGCGCTGTATTCCGGTTTCGGACGGTTATTGCGCGGTTGTCATCAACGATGAAGCGGCGTTTACGACCTATGCGTCTGCGGTTCGGGAAATCGTGAATACCGCCCGCGCTCTGTTCACGCCGGAATCATAAGGAAATATAACGCGCGAGGAAGCGTTATATCAATAAAAAAGGAGGAACGAATCATGAAAAAGTACCTATCTGTTCTGTTGGCCACTGCGCTGGTCATGGCGGCAACGACGGCTTTTGCGGCTGGGGAGAAGACGTCTCTCACGCTGGCGAATACGCAGCCGGACACCGACATTGAAAGCCAGCAGCTGTATGCCTGCGAAGAGGCGATTGAAGCTGCGACTGACGGCAACTTCAACGTCGAAGTGTTTACGAATTCCGCTCTGGGCGACACGGATGATATCCTTGAGCAGGCCATCCAGGGCACGCCGATCCTGACCGTAACGGACCCCGGCCGTCTGGCCGACTACATTCCGGAATACGGCATTTTGCAGATGCCGTATATCATGGCGGATTACACCCAGATCGACCAGATTACGGGCACGCAGACGGTTTCCGACTGGGAAAAGCAGTTTGAAGCGTATGGCGTCAAGGTGTTGACCAGCAACTGGTACGGCGGCGCGAGGCACTTTGTCTGCAACAAGGAAGTCAATGTTCCGGCGGATCTGAACGGTTTGAAGATTCGCACGATGGGCAGCGATCTGTGCATCGCGTCCGTGAACGCGATGGGCGCTGTGGGCACGGCGATGAGCCAGAGCGAAATCTATTCGGGTATCGAGCAAAAGGCGATTGACGGCTGCGAAAACCAGAGCACATCGACCTATGCGAGCCGCCTTTATGAGATTTGCTCCTACATCAACAAGACCGGCCACTTTGTGCTGCTGGGCTGCCCGGCGACCGGCACAATCTATTTTGATTCGCTGAGCGAGGAATATCAGCAGCTTCTGGTCGATACCTTCCGCCAGAACGGCACCGAATTCCAGCCGAAGTGCGCGGAAATGGAAATCGAGTGCGAAAAAGAGATGGCGGCTCAGGGCATGACCATTCACGAGCTGGATAACACGCCGTTCAAGGAAGCGGTTGAAAAGGTGTATACCGACCTGAATTACAGCGATCTCCGCGACGCCATTCTGAAGGAAGCCGGGCTGGCTCAATAAGACGGTTTTGTTCCGGCCTTTCTGTTTCGGAAAGGCCGGACTTCTTTTTCGCGGGTTCTTCTAAGGGGAGCATGTTATGAAAAAAATCTATCAGGCCATCTGCAAGGTTGAAGAGTGGATCTGCGCCGCCATTCTTTGCGGAATTGTGGCGCTGGCGTTCGCCACGGCTGTGGCGCGCTGCATCGGCCGCCCGATTTCGTGGTCGGTGGAGCTTTCGCAGTTTTTGCTGGCATGGCTGGCATTTCTGGGCGCGGATATGGCGGTTCGCCATGGCAGCGTTCTGGGCGTCGATCTTTTAACGCGCCGCCTGCCTCAAAAAACGCAGGCGATCATCCGATTGATTACAAATGCTCTGATTCTGGCGCTGCTGGTGATTCTGATCGTGAACGGCATATCCGTATGCAAGGCCAATTATAAACGGTCATTTAAGACCGTCGGCATCAGCTATTCGTGGGCGACGGCCAGCCTGCCGTTCAGCGCGGGCATGATGTGCATCACGATGCTGAAAAACTGTCTGGATCAGATTCAAATTCTTCGCGGCAAAGCGAGCCAACTGAAGGAAGGTGAATGTGCATGACGTGGGTATTGATTGCCTTTGTGGCGCTTCTGGTGCTCAATGTGCCGATTGCCTTTGTAATCGGCCTGTCCGGCTCGGTGTATTTCCTGCTCAACGGGCAGATTCCGCTTTCCGTCATGGTCAACCGTGTTGTTGCGCAAACCCAGTCGTATAGTTTTCTGGCGGTTCCGTTCTTCATCTTTGCGGGCAGCCTGATGAACGAAACGGGCATCACCAAGGGGCTTTTGAAATTGGCGAATATGATGACCCGGCACATATTCGGCGGTCTTGCCCAAACCAATATCCTTCTGAGCACGATGATGGGCGGCGTTTCGGGTTCCGCCTGTGCGGACGCCTCCATGGAAGCGCGCGTTTTGGGCTTTGACATGCTAAGGCGCGGGTATCCGAAGGGATATACGGTTGCCGTTACATGCCTGAGCTCCCTGATTACCGCGACCATTCCGCCCAGCGTCGGCCTGATTCTCTTCGGTTACGTTGGCGGCGTATCCATCGGACGGCTGTTTATGGCCGGTTTTGTTCCGGGCATCCTGATGTGCATCGCGCTGATGATCACCGTAACGATCACCGCCAGAAAGCACGGTTACGAGCCTCCGACGGCGCATCTGGAGAAACTGCCCAAGGGCGAAGTGGCCAAGACCCTGCGCGAGTCCTTCCCGGCGCTGCTGTTTCCGGTTATCCTGCTGGTCGGCATTCGTCTGGGTGTGTTCACGCCCTCTGAGGGCGGCGCGTTTGCCGTCGTCTATGCGCTGATTATCGGCAAATTCGTCTACAAGGAACTGACGTGGGATAAGTTTATGAAATCCCTGAAGAATGCCTGTCTCGACACCGGCGTGATTCTTTTAATTGTCTGCATGAGCGGCATTTTCAGCTATGCGATTACCATGGAGCGCATTCCCGTTGTGCTGAGCAAGTGGGTGCTTGGCATGACCAGCAACCCCTATGTTTTGCAGCTAATCATCATGCTGCTCCTGTTTGTGCTGGGCATGTTCTTGGATAGCGACGTGAATACTTTGCTGCTGACGCCGATTTTCATTCCGATTATTGAGGCTGCGGGCATTGATCCCGTGCACTTCGGCGTGATGATGGCCACGCTGCTCACCGTCGGCGTGATGACGCCGCCCGTCGGCACCGCGTGCTATATCGTCTGCGGCATTCTGGATTGTCCCGTCGAGGAATACGTAAAGGCAAGTTGGCCGTTCTTCCTGGCTGTGCTGATTGTTTTTGCGGTTTTGATTTTCTGCCCGAACGTTGTGCTGTTCCTGCCGAATCTGGTTTACGGCGCTTAAATGAAAGGAGAACAAGGGTATGCTTTATCGGAAAATAGATAAAATGCAGGTTTATCTGACGGAAAACCGGCATGAAATGGGCGCAGTAGCCGGTCAGGATGTCATTGCCCTGATTCATGCGCTCCTTCAGGAAAAAGAGACGCTGAATATCATGTTTGCGGCGGCTCCTTCTCAGGATGATGTGCTCGAAGCGATTGCCGCCGATCCGGAAATCGACTGGTCCAGAATAAACGGCTTCCACATGGATGAATATATCGGTTTGCCTGCGGATGCGCCGCAGGGCTTCGGAAACTTTTTGAAAGATCGCATTTTTTCAAAGAAGCCGTTTAAGCGCGTGTATTATATCGACCCGACGACGGCGACTCCGGAAAAGGAAGCGGAACGCTATGAAGAAATTCTCCGTCAGCATCCGATGGATATCTGTATCCTCGGCGTCGGCGAAAACGGACATATCGCCTTTAACGATCCGGCTGAAGCCGATTTCAACGATCCGAGATGGGTTAAGCCGGTTCATCTGGATGAAAAATGCAGGCAGCAGCAGGTGAACGACGGCTGCTTTGCGACAATTGACGACGTTCCGAAAACGGCGATGACGGTGACGATCCCCGGCCTGCTGCGCGCCAAAGCCATGTTCTGCGTCGTGCCGACGCGGCGCAAGGCCGAAGCCGTCCGCCGCATGCTGACGGAGCCGGTCAGCGAAAAATGTCCCGCGTCCATCCTGAGAACCAAGAATGCGGTCAAATTTTATGCGGATTCGGACGCGGCGTCCCTGCTGTAAAAAAGGAGCATGATATGGAACTGAACAGAAGATTCGAAGACGGATACAGCCGCGAAGACGGGCTTATTTTCCTGCCGGAGGAATGTGAAACCCTTGCCGTCAACTGCGTTCGGGTTTCGAAGGGGGAACAGACGGAGCCCGCCGTTCATCCGGATGAAGAAGAGATCTATGTGTTTCTGGAGGGAGAGGGCGTTGTTTTCCTGAATAGGGAAGCGCACGCTGTGTCGCGCGGAAGCGTCGTTTATATTCCACGATGGACGGAACACGCCGTAGAGGGGCGGAGCGACGAGCCGCTGGTCTATGTCTGCGTAGCGAACTGGCCGGATAAAAAAGCGGGCTGAGCCCGCCTTCACCTCCGCCAAAGTCCGCAAAGCATCCAAAGTTTTGAAAGCGCGAGCGTTTTCATGCAATTATGCAATTTATTAGACAAAAAGCGGGCTGAGCCCGCTTATCCCTTGTTTTCTGAAATGGCCTTTGTCGATTCCCGCTTGATAACCCGAGGCTGACAATAACAGCGCTCATTGAGCGTGACTTGTTCGCTTTCGAGCCGGTCAATCAGCCGCATACAGGTCGAATAGCCGTGATTATAGCTCTGCTGGTTAATGCTGCTGAGCGTCGGCGTTATCATGACGCATTGCGGAATATCGTCGATTCCGATTACAGAGATGTCTTCCGGAACCCGAACGCCGGAGCGCGTGAGCTGCTGCACAATGCCGCAGGCCACCAAATCGTTGACGGCGACAATCCCCGTATAGGATCGCTGGGCGGAAAGCAGCGATTTTCCAAGCTCCTTTCCGGCCTCAAACTCAAACAAACCGTTGTCCAGCTCCCGTTCAAACGGCGCGACAAACACATCATCCGGCGAAAACGGAAGGTTGCAGCTAAGCAGGGCTTTCCGATACCCTTCATAAACCATGATTCGGTTGTGCTTGTGCAAGGGGGTTGTCAGCAGCGCAATGCGGCGATGTCCCAGTTCAATCAGGTGATGCGTCGCCAGAAAACCGTTTTCATCCATTTGGCTGGTCGCGTCGAGCATTTGAGGGGAAAGCGGAAAATCCGCTTCAAAAATGGCGACGCTTTCATGGGTTGTCATGTAATTTTGGAGCGCCTTTGCGTCGTCGTCAATCGAGGAAAGAAGGACGCCGGAGAGATGCAGCTTGGCGGACTGCGCAAGCAACGCCCTTTCCCGCTTTTTGTCGCGCTGCGAGCAGAAAACGAAGGTCGAATAGTTTCTCTGCTTGGCCGCTTGCTCGATCCCCATGACCAGTTGAATAAAGTATGGATTCTGAAAAGACGGGATAATGATGCCTAAAAAGCGATTGCTGCGCGATTTCAGCAGACTTCCCAGCAGATTGGGCGTATAGTGAAGCGCGCGCGCCGCTTCTTCGACACGACGCCTGGTTTCAGCGCTGACGGGATACCCGTTTTGATTCAAAACACGTGATACGGTCGCAATAGACGTGCCAGCGAGCTTGGCCACATCGTTGATGGTTGCCTGCCGCGTCTGCGGATCATCGGAAAGAGGCATAATAGGCAGCTCCTTATCGCACTTGTTAGATTTATTGTAGCAAGACGGCGTAAAAAAGTCAATCCAGACAAGAATGATGTATATATAAAGGAGGAAAAATTATGAAAATTCATGTCGATTCAACCGCGGAACAGATGGGCAATCGTGCCGCACAGGAAACGGCGCGTAGAATTCGAGCCGCGGTTCAGGCAAACGGCGTATGCCGGATTCTTCTGTCTACGGGCGCTTCTCAATTTGAAATGCTGGACGCGCTGACGAAGATGGATGATATCCCGTGGAATCAGGTGGTCATGTTCCACTTGGATGAATACGTCGGCATGCCCATGACGCATCCGGCCAGCTTCAGGAAATACCTGAAGGAGCGCTTCATTGATAAAGTGCATCCCGGCGCATATTTCTTTGTCAATGGAGAAGGCGACATTCAAAAGAACATCGAGACGCTGACGCAGGAAATCCGCAAAGCGCCGATCGACGTCGCGCTGGTTGGCATCGGTGAAAACGGGCATATCGCCTTTAACGATCCGCCGGCAGACTTTGAGACCCACGAAGCCTATATCGTTGTGAATCTGGATGAAAGATGCAAAAAACAGCAGCTTGGCGAAGGCTGGTTTGCTACGATGGCGGATGTGCCCAATCAGGCGATTTCAATGACCGTGTACCAAATCATGCAGAGCAAGGCGATTCTTTCCGTTGTCCCCGGTTTGAGAAAGGCGCAGGCGATTCAAAATACGCTTGAAGCGCCGCAGGTAACGAATCGGATTCCGGCGACAAAGTTAAGGGAACATTCGGATTGGGAGCTGTTCTTGGATTCGGATTCCGCATCCCTCGCAAAATGCCAGTGATTATCCGGCCGGGCTGACGGCTTCTGTCTAAAATCAAGAAAACAGACAAGACTTCGTGAAACGTGAATTTCACGAAGTCTTGTCTGCGTTATGGCGCGGGATGGATGAGGCGTTGCACATCGGTACCCTTTTGTGCATCCGCTTGTTGGTGGCCTCGCCCCCAATCCCCTGTTTTTCGCAGAAAACCGCCGCGGCAGATGGTTTTCGGACTGCCGCGGCGGTTTCATTCACTTATGGATTGCTGAGGGATGTGCGATCATTCTGCGATGTTTTCCTAATAGCGGGCATATGCCGTTTCTGATTGATTCCCCGCGCCATATTCGTCATGGCTCTTCCTCCTCCTCGTCGCAGTAATCTGAAAGATTCAGCAGTAACTGATTGGCCGCCACAGTGGCCGCGCCGGTGAACACGGGATCGTTGCGCAGCCGGGAATATACGATCTGCACCCCCTGCAGGATTTCAGGGTTCATTCTTTCGCGCACCGTCTTCATAATGCTGTTCATCATCAGCGAGCCGCCGCCGATCATCCTTCCGCCCAATACCACACAGCTCGGGCTGTACGCATAGATGATGTTGATGATGCCGCAGCCCAGACAGAAACCCGTTCGTTCGACCAGTTCAACCGCGTAACTGTCCCCTGCTTTGGCCGCCGAAAAAACATCCAGTTCGTCAAAATTGTAGAGATGGTTGAGCGAGCTTTTCGGATGCGCCGCCAAACCCCGCTGCGCTTCCTTGACAAATTCAATGGCCGAGCAATACAGTTCCAGACATCCGTAATTTCCGCACTGGCATCTCGGGCCGTTCACGTCGATGGATATGTGCCCAATCTCGCCCGCATATCCCTTGTGCCCGTCAAACACGGCGCCATTTTGCACGACGCCGGCGCCAACGCCGTCATCCATCATGAAATAAACCAGCGTGGACTTGTCCGCGCAATCCGCGTTGTAGTACCACTCCGCCATGGCCGCGGCATTTGCATCGTGTTCAAAAAATACAGGCCGCCCCATGATATTCTGCATTTCGCTTTCAAAATCGACCGTCTGCCATTCCGGGGCGTTGGTCATGATCGAAATGCGATGTTCTTTTTTTAGATACGGGCCCGGAACCGCCATTCCGATTGCCGCAATTTCCGGATATTTTGCAATGCAGTTTTCGATCACCGAGCGAATCTGCCGCAGACATTGAATGCCGCCCTGCGTCGGGGAGATCATTTCCGTATGCCCGTCGTATAAAGTGCCCCCCAGGTCGAAAACGCCCACCGAGAAAGAGCGGCGCGTGAAATTGACGCCAACGACCTTAAACCGACGAGGATTAATGGAAAGCCCGATGGCCTTTCGCCCTCGATTTCCGCCAAAGACGTCCGTCTCCTGCAAAACCTCCATATGAAGCAGCGTTGAAGTGATTTTGGAGATGCTGGCTGCCGTCAGCCCTGTTTCTTTCGCCATATCGGCCCGAGAGGCAACGCCATGGTCGATCAGATACCGCAAAACAAGCGCCCGATTGTGGTCGATCATGGCCTTGGCATTGATTCCGCTCTTATTCTTTTCCTTCACGATGATTCTCACCCGTTCGTATAAGATAATCGGGTTAATCTATCGGCTGTGCTGCCGCACTATTTAATCAACCCCGTTAACAATCAATATAATACATATTGCACAAGATTTTGTCAACAGGTTTTTATTTTATTCGCGCTAAATTAGATGTTTTTAACATAATTTCGTGTATTGACTTCTCGCTGTGTCGCATCTATAATAGTAATCAAGTTAATTAATTCTGCGTTTTGTTGGTATATTTTGTTTCTTTCGTTTATTATTTAAACAACATTTTCACAAGGAGGTAACTGCCATGAAACCCGACGTCGTTTTCCAACCGTCTGCCATCACTCAAAAAGGAAAGGAGGGATTCTTCATGCCTGATTTTGTTGCGTTAGGCGAGATCCTCATTGATTTTATGCCCTGCCGCACACAGGATGGACGCAATGCCTATTCCCCTTATGTCGGCGGCGCGCCCGCCAATGTGGCTCGAGCGGTCGCTGCCCTTGGGCACTCGTCCGCGTTCGTCGGCAAGGTCGGCCAGGATTTTTTCGGAACATTGTGCAGGGAATCTCTGGCCGGAGACGGGGTTGATATCCGTCACCTTGTCGTCGATTCGCAGCATCCGACAACCTTGGCTTTCGTTCATCTTGACAATAACGGAGAACGATCCTTCAGCTTCTACCGCACAGGCACCGCAGACGTCAGCTTGAGCGCGCAGGATATCTCGCCTGCGCTGCTCCATTCCGCTAAAATGGTTCATATCGGTTCCGTTTCTCTGACCGATGAGCCGTCTGCTTCCGCCACGCTTCACGCGATTCATACAGCGAAAGAGGCCGGCGCTTTGATCTCCTACGATCCCAATCTTCGCCCCCGCCTCTGGAAGGATATGAACGCCGCAAGAGACGTCATTCAAAAGCCGCTCTCCTGCTGCGATATTCTAAAAATTTCCGCAGAAGAAACAGCCTTTATCGCCGGAGAATGTGAAACACAGAAGGCCGCCCTCGCGCTGTATCGGCGCTATCACATTCCGCTGATTCTGGTTTCGATGGATAAAGACGGATGCTGCGCGCTCTATCGCGGCCGTTTCTTTTCGGAACCCGCGTTTCACATTCAGGCGATCGACACAACCGGCGCCGGAGATTGTTTCTTTGCCGGTATTCTTCACAGCGTCATGCAATACGGCTGCCATCTGGATGACCTCACCGACGAACAGATTCAATTCACCTTGCGCTTTGCCAATGCCATGGGCGCTTGCGCCGCGCTTCAGATGGGCGCGGGCTGTCCGAACATTGACAGCGTAAAGCAGATGGCGGCATCCCGCTGATTGACGGCCAGCCCTTAGAAATCAGTTTCAGGAGCTGTGCGCTGATTCGCAGCGCACAGCTTTCATATCGAGGAGGAAATAATCATATGATCAGCCAGAAAATCCGCGCGTTAGCGCCTGAACAGGATCCCCTTCGCATGGGGATGGGATGGACGGTTGACGATCTGGGAAAGCCGCAAATCATGGTGGAAAGCACCTTTGGCGACAGCCACCCCGGAAGCGCGCACCTGCTGACGCTGGTAGACGCCGTAGCGCTCGGCGTTTCGGAGGCAGGCGGAAAAGCGGCGCGGTATTTTGCAACCGATATCTGCGACGGCATGGCGCAGGGGCACGATGGAATCAATTACTCTCTGGCCAGCCGAGACACCATCGCCAACATGATCGAAATTCACGCCGGAGCAACGCCCTTTGACGGAGGCGTCTTTGTCTCAAGCTGCGACAAGGCCGTTCCTGCGCATCTGATGGGCATTGGGCGGGTGAATATGCCCGCCATTCTGGTCACGGGCGGCGTGATGGACGCGGGGCCGGATCTGCTGACGCTGGAACAGATTGGCATGTATTCCGCCCAATGCAGCCGAGGAGAAATCACGCCGGAACAGCTCACTTGGTATAAGCAGCATGCATGCCCGTCCTGCGGCGCCTGTTCCTTCATGGGGACGGCCTCGACCATGCAGGTCATGGGCGAAGCCCTCGGTCTGATGCTGCCGGGAACCGCCCTGATGCCCGCAACCTGCGAAGATCTTCGAGAAGCGGCGCGTCAGGCAGGTCGGCAGGTGATGAACCTTGCGCGTCAGGGAATCCGTCCGCGAGATATCGTCACCGTCGATTCCTTTGAAAACGCGGTGATGGTACACGCCGCCATTTCCGGCTCAACCAATTCGCTGCTGCACATTCCCGCGATTGCCCATGAATTTGGGATTCAATTCGACGCCGAGATGTTCGATCGACTCCATCGAAACGCGCATTACCTGCTCGACATCCGCCCTGCCGGAAAGTGGCCGGCGCAGTATTTTTACTATGCCGGCGGCGTGCCCAGAATCATGGAAGAAATCCGCTCCGTGCTCCATTTGGACGCCATGACCGTCACCGGAAAGACGCTTGGCGAAAATCTGGACGACCTCAAACGCAGCGGTTTCTTTGACAAATGCGACAGCTATTGTGCAAAGGCCGGCATCACATGGCAAGACGTCATTCACCCCTATGATAAAGCCATTGGCACCCATGGGGCGATTGCCATTCTGCGCGGAAATCTCGCGCCGGATGGAGCCGTAATCAAGCACACGGCCTGCCCGGCAGAAATGTTTGAAGCGACGCTCAACGCGCGCCCGTTTGACAGCGAAGAAGAAGCCATTGATGCTGTGCTCAGCCATCGGATTCATCCGGGCGACGCGGTTCTGATCCGATACGAAGGGCCTAAGGGTTCCGGAATGCCAGAGATGTTCTATACTTCGGAAGCCATCTCATCGGATCGCGAACTGGGCAAAAGCATCGCACTGATTACCGACGGCCGTTTTTCGGGCGCATCCACGGGCCCGTCTATCGGACACGTTTCTCCGGAAGCGGCGGTCGGAGGCCCCATCGCGCTCGTCGAAGAAGGCGATTTGATCCACATCAGCATCCCGGAAAGGAGATTGGATATCATCGGCATCCACGGGCAGAGGAAAACGCCGCAGGAAATTGACGATATTCTTTCCCGTCGCCGTGCCGCATGGAAGCCGCGCCCATCAAAATATAAAAGCGGCGTCTTGAAACTTTTCTCCGAACACGCCGTATCGCCCATGGACGGCGGCTATATGAAATAAAACAAAGGTCTATCTCCCCCATTTCCAAAAGGCACAAAAAGAGAGCCGCCGATGAATCGGCAGCTCTCTTTTTTCACTTTATTCCGCTGTCTGCGTCAGCGTTGCGCCGACGATGGCCTGCGTCCACGTCTGGTTTTCCGTCACGCGGTAGTTTTGCAGGCGGGTCGTGTAGAAATCAAAGTACACGTTGGAGTAAACCGGGATCGCGGGCAGAACCTCCGTCCAGCGCTCCTGGAAGGCGACCCACTTCTGGCAGTAGCTCAGCACGTCGCCCGGCTCCGTCTTGCGCATGTCCACGGCGAGCTGGGCGAGCTTCTTATCGCGAATGCCCGTGCGGTTGACGGTCTTCACATAGGCCGCGTCCGTCGAGTACGTCGTGCTCGGGTCGAAGACGGTGCCGAAGTTCGTCGCCAGATAGATCATGTCACAGTCGCGCTCCACGCGGCGGTAGTAGATATCCAGCAGCTCGTTCATCGGAACGGCCTTGACCGTCAGGCGGACGCCGATGGAAGCGAGGTTTTCCGCCAGCGTCGCGTTCAGCGCGTCGCCCACGGCGTTCCCCTCCGGATAAATCAGCGTCAGGTCGAGCGCGACGGTCTTGCCGTCGATCTTCTTGGCGCGGATTCCGTCCTTGCCGAGCCGCCACCCGTCCTGATCCAGCAGCTTGGCCGCCTGATCGAGGTCGAGCGGGTAATCCTTGAGCTTGTCGAGGGACAGCGCGTCCCACTGGGCGACGGTCTTGTCGTAGGCCGCGGTCTCCTTGGCGGTCGCGTTGGCCGGAAGATCGACGACGGGCGGCTGAATCGTGCCCGCGGTGAGCTGATACATCCACTGGCCGATGCCGAAATAGCCGTTGGCCTTCAAGCCGAAGTTGCCCGTGTAGGCCTTCACCAGCGCGTCGCGGTCAAAGCAATTCGCAATCGCCTGACGAACCGCCTTGCTGGAGACCGTCTGGCGCTCGCAGCTAAAGCTAATCATGCTCAGGCCGCTGCGCGGGTAGTTCGCCACGGAGAACGGCTGATCCGCAATGGATTGAATTCCCTTGCTGACCGTATCGGCGGCGACCATCTTGTTGAGCAGATCGACTTCGCCGCTGAGCAGCAGGTCGATGGCCTCGTCGTTGGCGACCGTGCGATAGACGATGGTTTCGATGGTCGGCTTTTCGCCTTCCTCGTTGCCCTTGTAATACGGGTTGATGGCAAAGCTGGCCGTGCCGCTCTGCGCGTCGTAGCTCGTCAGGGTGTACGGTCCGCTGACGACGGACGGGTGGCTCATGTAGCCGGTGGCCGCGTCCAGAATCGTCTTTTGAAGCAGGTCGGCGGTGAAGAGCGCGTCGCCCGTGCCGCTGGCATTGACAATGCCCACGCCCTTTTCGGTATCGACCACCTTGCAGCCCGGTGCAAGGACGCTGATGGGATACGGGCTGTAATCAAACAGCGCCATCTCGTAGAAATACGGCTCGTAGGCCTTGCTGATCGTGATGGACATCTGCGTGTCGCTCAGCAGGCGCACGCCGCGCAGGACGGACGATTTGCCGGACTGGTACGCATCCATCCCCAAAATCGCGCCGACGGCGGCGGACTGCCCGCCCAGCTTCGCCAGCTCCGGCGAGGCCGTCAGCAGGATGGAAAACGCATAATCCTTCGCGGTGATCGCGCTCCCGTCGGAGAACTTCAAATCGCCGTAGAGGTCGAACGTGTACACGCGGTTGTTCTGCGCGTCCTTGGAGACGGCCATGCCCGCGACCACGCTGTCGTTGATCTGGTATGTGCCGGTTTCGTTATCCCAGCTCATCAGGTTATAGCCGTGCAGCAGCGCCCGAACGTCCATATCCGCGGTGTTGCTGCCGAACAAATCCGTAAAGAACGCGCCGCTCATCGCCGTTGTGCTGCCGACAACCAGTTGATTTTCCGCCGCCATCGCGACGCAGCCCGTCAACATCCACAGAGCGAGCAACAAGGTGAGGATTTTTTTCATGGCCTTTTTCCTCCTGTTGTTGTAGTACGGAGAGACCGCATCCGGCGGGCACAGCGCGCGCCGGATACGGTGAAAGGGTTACTCGAAGCAGTCGCCCACGTTCATGGTGATGTTGCCCAGGCCGAGCGGCACGCCGTAGTCATCCAGATTCACGCCGTCGGCGGTGTAGATGACCGTCACCTTGATATCGCGGTTGTAGATCGTGCCGCTGACCACGGTTTCGGAGGCCGTGTAGCCCGCGATGACCGGGGACGTGATATCAAACGTTTCGCCGTTCTTCAGGCCGCCGCGGTTGTAGGAAGCCGCCGCGCGCTTGCCGTTCTGATAGACGTAGTTGACCGTCAGGTTGAACGTGCGCCGCGGTTCCGGCTGCGGCTTCTCGGTCACGGTCAGCGTGCCCACGGACAGCGCAATGCTGTAGTTGGCCGCGTTGAACGCGCCGGTCGTCGTATACTGGATGGTGTTCGGGGTGCTGCCCACGTTGGTGATGGAGCCGGTTGCCTCCGCCTTCGCCAGTTCGCCCGGAACGAAGCCGTCGCCGGTGATCGTCACGGCCGGGCGGGTCAGCGCCGAGCCGTCATACGTCTTGGTCGCGGACTGCGATGTGATCAGCACGCTGCACTTGGCGATGGTCAGGGTGCCTTCGTTCATGGTAATCGCGTAGTTGCCGTCCTTGAAGGCTTCCTTGTCCGGCGTGAAGGTGATCGTGTTGGCCACGCTGCCCGCGTTGGTCACGCTGCCCGTCGCCTTGATCTCCTTCACCTGACCCTCCACAAAGCCGTCGCCGCCGACCGTCACAACGGGCTTCTCCAGCGCCGTGCCGTCGTAGGTCTTGCCAGCCGTTTCGGAGGTCAGCGTCACCGCGCGCGGGGTGATCTTCACATAGCCGTCCGTCACAACGAACGTCACCTTCGAGAAGTTATCGCTCTTGTTCGTGAAGTGCTCAGCGGTCAGCCCAATGTTATATTGGCCCGCGTCGGTGCCCTTTGCGGTCGCGTCCGCGTCAATGCCGTTAAACTGCATATCCTCTTTCGGGTTATACAGCGCGTTGCTGACCGTCACATCATAGCCAAAGACGCTATGCTCCTTGCCGTCATACGGCATTTCGTCCGTCCTGCCCGTGATCGTCACGATCACTTCGGTTTCGACCGGCGTGACTTCCAGCTTGCCGGGCGCGAGTTCGATGTTGTAATTCGTCGCTTTCGTGCCTTCGTTCAGCGTGTAGGTGAACTCGTTATCGCTAGAGCCAACGTCCGTCTGGCTTCCCGTCACCTTGTACGTCGCGCCCTCGTCCTTCGCAAAGCCGTCGCCGCCAACCGCCACTTCGGGCTTCGTCAGCGCAGTGCCGTCGTAGACCTTGCTGTCAGAAGCAGAGGTCAGCGTCACCGCGCGCGGGGTGATCTCAAGCTTGCCGTCAACAATCAAGAATTTCACTTCCGCGAAGTTCATGTTGTTGTTCGTGAAGTCCTCAGGCTTCAACTTCATGTCGTAGGAACCCGCGTCCGTGCCCTTCGCTTCCGCGTTGCCGCTGAACGTGAAGTCCTTTTCCGTGTACAGCGGGTTGCTGATAGCCACGTCGTAGCCCGTAACCTTATGCTCTGTTCCGTCATACTTCACGGTGTCCGAGTGCTCCGTGATCGTTACCGTCACCTTGTCCGCGACCGGATTGACTGTCAGCGTACCATTTTCAGTCTTGATCTCGTAGTTGTCCTCTTTCGTGTTGTTGTTCAGCGTGTAGGTGAACGTGTTGTCGCTAGAACCAACGTTCGTCTGCGTGCCCGTCACGTCATACGTCGCGCCTTCGCTTCCAACAAAGCCGTCGCCGCTTACCGTCACTTCGCCGTTCGTCAGCGCCGTGCCGTCGTACTCCTTGCTGTCAGAAGCGGAGGTCAGCGTCACTTCGCGCTTATTGATCGTCAAACTGCCGTCGGTCACAACAAACGTCACGTTCGTGAAGTTGTTGCTCGTGTTCGTGAACTGGCTCTCGGTCAGCCCCATCTTGTATTCGCCCGCGTTGGTGCCTTCCGCTTTCTTGTCGCCGTTAAACGTAAAGTCATCTGCCTTGTACAGTTCGTTGCTGATGCTGGTAACTTCGTAGCCCTCGACGCTGTGCTCCTTGCCGTCATACGGCATTTCGTCCGTCTTGCCCTTGATCGTCACCGTCACTTTGGCCGTGGTCTCCGTGATCGACAGCTTGCCTTCGGTCTTGCTGATATTGTAGTTGCTTTCTTTGAAGTTCGTGCCTTCCGTGTAGGTGATCGTGTTCGTCACTTCACCCTCGGAAACATTCGTCACGCTGCCAGTCGCCTTGACATCCGACACTTCGCCTTCAACAAAGCTGCCTTCAATCTTCACAACCGGCCTTGTCAGCGGGGTGCCGTCGTAGGCCTTGCTGGCCGTTTCAGAGGTCAGCTTCACGCTGCGCGGGTTGATTACGAGCTGGCCGTTGTTCGCCGCCGTAACGATATACTTTCCCGTCTTGTCTTTCGTGCCAACCGGGGTTTTCGCAAACGTTACCGAATATTCGCCAACATCCTTTCCCGTTCCGCTCGGTGCGGTAATATTGTCAAAGGTAACGTTTTTCTCCGAGCAGGTGTAGCCCGGTTCAACCGTCTGCTCTTCTCCATTATAAGTCCTCTTGGCGTCGTTCGCCGTCAGCGTCACGTTCTTATAATAGCAGAAAGTGATTACGTTCTTGCTCGAATCCGCGCCAATCGTGATCGTCTTGGATTCAGACGATACCGGCGTGTAGCCCTCGGCTCCGATGGGGGATTCCGTCGCCTTTGCCCCAAACGTCTGGCCTCTAACGGTCTTGGAAGGCTTGACAGGAATTTCAGTTCCGTTCCAGTAGTAGTTCACCGTGTAGCTCAGGTCGGTTCGCTTCCTATAAATGACCGTCTCAGTCTTATCTTCGGTCAGCGTTCCGTCCACAACAGTCCTATCCGCCGTATAACCGGGGATAACCGGCGAATTTACCGAGTACCATGTGCCATGGTCTAGCGTTAGCGTATCCGGATTCTTTTTATTCAGTTTATCCTCTTCAACCAGTTTTCCGTTTTCATTTTCATACTTATAGTTGATCGTCAGCGTATGCTGTACCGATCCCGTATGTTCATAGTAGAACTCTATTTGTTTCGTAACTTCATCGAACTTGAATGTTTTATTTAGATTATCATTTTTTTCTTTTAGTTTATAAATTTTTCCGTCTTTCGTAGTAATGGTCTTGGGCACATCTTTGCCTTTCTCATACGTTATCTCTTGTCCCCACTTGCCTTCAATGGTCTTTGAACCTATCTGCGCCCCATTAGAGTTTTCGACCTTAAATACAAGCCTATGGATAGGCGTAACATCTTTAACATTTACCAGAATGTCCAAATGCCAAGCCGGAGCGCTTCCTGTTTCATGGTTATAATCTGTCGCACCGGAACAGGCCTTAAAGCCATGATCCCCATCTGTACTCCAAATAGAGGTGTCCCTCACTGGGATATTTTGATTTTTTACAAAATGAAATGCATCAGTTCGAATGAGCGACATAGCGTCAAGACCGACCGAATTATATCCTTGGGCTATTCCGCCTCCATAAAGATTTCCCAGTGATTTGCCGGGAGACGGCATGGTTTGCGCATCAATATAACCAAGCGTATACCATCCGTCATTGTTTACATCGATTCCGCCTACCGATCCCTTCAGAACTTTCGCATAAACATAAATCTTGTAAGAACCCACCGGCCATTCCGGCCGTCTGCTCTGCACCGAATTACTAATCGTGACCCCTTCCGCCAGCGCCCCCACCGGCAGCAGATTGACGAGCATCAGCGCCGTCATCAGAATGGATATAAAGCGTTTTACTTTATCCCTCATTGTCTTATCCTCCTGTTTCATCTCGAAGCGGCATTACCCATGCTTCCAGAACGATCAAAGCGAATCTGCGGCCAAACGGTGCGCCGCCTCAAGAAAAAGATTTCGGAAAAGCGGGCGCGTCACTCCTGCGCGGCCTGCTCGGTCGGGAGCGTCTTCCAGCCGAAGACCTCCGCGCTCACGCGCCAATAGCATCCGGCGTTGCTCTCGTCGAGCTGGACGACCAGCGTATCTCCGGTCGCGCCGGAAACATCCGTCCACGTCGCGTCGTCCGTGGAGAACTGCCACTGGAGGGCGTAGTCGATATTGTCAAACCCGATCAGGGTCGCGCGGAGGGTCATCACGTCCTCGTCATACTGGGGTTCGCCAATGACCACTTGCAGCGTGCTGAAATCAATCTCGGGGATTTCGGGTTCAGCGTCTTCCTCGGGCAGCTCGCCCTCTTCGGGGAGGGTGAAGTCTTCGTCGAGCTCGCCGTCTTCCTCGGGCTTCTCGGCGTTGGCTTCCTCGCCCTCAACGGGGGCTTCGGCGGTTTCGCCCATGTCGATCACGGTGCCGTCTTCCGTCTCGGTGATGGTCGGGAGGCCGCCTTCCGGAAGCTCGCCTTGCTCGCCGTCCATCTGATCGTCGATGAGGTTCTCGTCCTCCGCGACGGGCTCCTCGTCCGCGATGGGCTCGTTATCAACGACGGGCTTCGCGGTGCAGGTGTAGGTCACGGTCAGGCCGCGAACGTCCTTGTCGTAATCGGTCACGTCGTCCGCGACAACGGCGTAGTAGATGACTTCCGCGCCGCGCTGGGTCGTCAGGTCAGCGAAGGTGTGCTGCCAGCCGTCCTTTTCGGCGAGGGTCGCGGAATAGGTCTGGCCGTCGGAGCCGTTCAGGGTGACGGCGCGGGTCTGCGGGCGCAGGCCGAGGGCGTTGTCCTCGTCCTCCCACTCGATGCGCACGGTGATGTTTTCCTTCTTCACCTCGTCGGCGGCGGGCGCTTCCCCGGCCGGCTGCTCGACCTTGGTCGCGGCGGGGACGGTCGGCTGCTCGGCGGGCTTTTCTTCGGTCTTCGGTTCTTCGGTCTTGGATTCTTCCTTGGATTCTTCGATCTGCGTCTCGGCCTTGATTTCTTCTTCCTTCTTGATTTCGTCGGCCTCGATGTCTTCGGCCTTCTTCTCGGCCGATTCCTCGATCTTCTGCTCCGGCGCCGCGGCCTTCTCTTCGATCTTCTCTTCGATCTTCTCTTCGATCTTCTCTTCGGTCTTTTCGTCGGCCTTGGTTTCTTCTTCCTGCTTCGGCTCTTCGGCCTTCGGTTCTTCGGCCTTCGGCGCTTCCGGCGCGGGCTCGGCCTTCGGTTCTTCAGCCTTCGGCGCTTCCGGCGCAGGCTCGGCCTTCGGTTCTTCCGTCACCGGCGCGGGCGCAGGCTCGGCCTTCGGCTCTTCCTGTACCGGCGCGGGCGCAGGCTCGGCCTTCGGCTCTTCCTGCACGGGCGCGGGCGCTTCCTCCTCCGGAGATTCTTCCTGAGTCTGCTGCTCGACCACCTCGACGATTTCGGTGTTCTCGTCCGGCTGCGTGTCCTCGGCAAAGCCGGTCACGCCGCAAGAGACGCACAGCGCCGTCGCGAGCATCAGCGCCACAACCTTGTTCCAACTGTTTTTCATCTTGAAAAACCTCCTTCAGATTGGTTTGTATCTATCTTCTAACGTCCTGCGCGCCTTTCCGGGCAGCGCTTTATCGTCATGGGGAAACGAAATTGTTTCGCGCCCGTCACATTTGCGTGATCCGGCGGCGCGGCCTCCGTCCGTCCCTTTTCTCCGTTTGATGGGGACGAGCAGGGCGGAATATGTTGTTTTCCGCTTGAAAAAGCGCGCACCCGCGCGGCTTCCTGCGAAAAACGTTCAGCCTTTCAGTTACACATGAAACTTCGTTATTTTACGTTTTCGCGCCCGATTTCCGGGTTTTCGTCACATTTCTGTAACACTCATTTTCAGGACACATTGTCCTCCCTCCCGCCGCTTTTTTCCAATTATAGCACAACATTTCGGATTTGTGAATCCTGAAAATAACATTCAAAACGGTTTTTTTACTCCGGTTTCGCCTTTTTTAGCAAAATCCGGAAACTAACCGTTTTTTCGTGTAACCCTCACACCCCGATTATACCACAATCTGTCCGTCTGCGGAGGGGCGCGGACGGGTCATTTGTGCCAAAAAACCGCCTTTTGTGCCTTTTTCCCGCCGCTCGGCCTGTTCAGCCCGCTCACTCCAATTCTTCGGAAACAAAAAAAATCATATGCCCGACGCACGCGGCGCATGTCGGGCATATGATTGGGGGTTGGTTCAATCTTTCCCCGCTCCCCGCAAACTCCTTCCACCGCCTGCGGGCGGTTCCCCTCCCTCGAAGAGGGAGGTCTGGGGGAGGGGAATCGGGCGTTTGTAGAATGTCGGCGGGCGCGCGAAGGGTCATAGGGGCGACCGCAAAGCCCCTATATCCAATCGACGGCAAGGCCGCAGGCCTTGACCGGCGAACCCCCAAGACCTCCCTCCTCGAGGGAGGGGGACCGCCGCAGCGGTGGAAGGAGTAAGCAGCGGTGGAAGGAGTAAGCAGCGGTGGAAGGAGTAAACGCAGGCGGCAGAAGGGGTCAGCCCAGCGGAGCGTCTACCGTCCCCTGAAGCCTACGTTCTTCGAACCCCCCCCCACTTTTTGGTGGTTTCTTTCCTTTTCGGCATACATGCGCTGGTCGGCCAGGATGCGGATATCCGCCGCCGCCGCGCTGTCTTCGGGATAGTGGGCAAAGCCGCAGCTCGCGCCGATTCGCAGGCACTTGCCGTCGATCTCATAGGGGCGGGTCAGCGTTTCAACGATGAGCGCCTGTTTTTCCCGGCGCTGCGTTTCGGTCAGGTCGGCGCGGTAGACGACGGCGAACTCGTCCCCGCCGATGCGGAACGCGCAGTCGCGGCTGCGGATGCAGGTTAGCAGGCGCTGAGCAACGGCCTTGAGCAGCTTGTCGCCCATGTCGTGGCCATACGTGTCGTTGATGGGCTTGAAAAAATCCAGATCGAGGTAATACAGCGCGAACGGCAGCTTCTTCCTCTCCTGATCGGCGAGCACGCGGCTGAAATACCGCTCGTTGTACAGGCCGGTCAGGCCGTCCGTGTTGGCCAGATTCTCCAGTTCGACCTTCTGGCCGACGTCCTGGCCAATCATCATCACCTGCGTCAGCAGGCCGTCGCCGTCAAACATGATGGGAATGATGTTCAGCAGCGCATAGACGTTTTTCTCCCGGATGCAGTATTCGAATTTGATGATGTCCGTTTCCTTGCGCAGCACGCGGCGCAGATAGTCCGGTTCGAGGATCTGGTCGATCTTCATCCCCTCCGCCTTGCCGAGCACCAGATACCGGCGGCTCATCAGCTCGACAAAATCGCAGTATCGCCCCGTTTCGGGGTAGAGCGGCTTGGAGAGCACGTTTTCGTGATACTCGTATCGGTCGCGCGCGAGGTCGCAGACGGCGTAGCGATCCGCAATCCGCCCCATGCCGGTGAACAGCCGGTCGGAAAGCTCCTTCTGCCGGGCAAGCGTCTGCTGCTCCATCTGCCGGTATTCGGTTTCGGCCTTCATGTTTCCCAGAATCAGCCACGAAACGCCCAGCATCGTCAGCGCGGCGATGAGCGTCGCCAGAGAGATGGTGTCGGCCTGCATCTTCCGCGCGCCCGCCTCGACGACGGAGGCGCGCACCACGCCGACGATAGACCAGTCCTCCATCCCGGCGGGCTGATAGACGACGTAGTATTCTTCCCCGTCCAGCCGCCCGACGAGGCTGCCGCTCTTCCCCTCGGCGATATCCGCGCGCATCTCGGCCTTTTCGCTCCGGCTCACGGCCAGCGCGCCCTCCACAAAGTCGAGCATGTTGTCTGCGAGCCCGTCAAACTCGGTCTGCGATTCCAGCGAGAGAACGACCGTGCCGTCGCGCCTCACCATATAGCAGTCGCTCGCCCCGTCGTAGAGCGAGACGGAAATCGTCTTTTCCAGCTCGTCGTTGCGATAGGTGACGGCCAGCCCGGTGTACGCCGCGCCCTCCATCAGCACGGGTGTGCGGATCGGCTTGGCGAAGACGACCTTGCGCGCGCCGTCCGTGGATTGATACGACGTGAGCACCGGCCGATTCTCGTCGTATATCGCCATGAACACGCTTTCCTTGTGCGGCGAAATGCCGTGCCGCCCGCTGACGCTGCTGTACTCGCCGTTCTGGTTGAACATGTACAGCTCGCTGTACTGCCAGCGCGCCGCCTTGTCCCTGATGACCGACCACGCCTCTTCCGACGTGAGGTCGTAGAGCTGGTTGGGCAGATCGGTGTCCCACTCGTCCAGCAGCTTCCAGTTTCGCTCCGCAAACAGGGCGAACGTCCGCGCCACCTGCGCGTAGCTCGACTGCAAATGGGAGATGTTTTCCTGACGCATCAAGTCCCGGTTGAGGTAGCTGTATCGCGCGATTTCAACAAAAATCAGGACGAACGCGCCGATGAGGGCCATGTATAAGGGGGTGCGCTTTTTCACGCTGCCACATCCTTTCATGTGATGGATAGGCGCAGGGACGGCGCTTGGCTGTCCATTCCTGACATTATAGTATAACAGATCAATTGTTTTTTTACAATCCTTGTGTTCGAAAAATGGGGTTGACAGCGTGGGATGAACTGCAACTGTGGGTTGCATTTACAACTTTCGGTTGCATTGCAGCTTCCGGTTGCATTTGCAGCTCACAGTTGCAATTTTCCGAACCACCGTGAGGATTACGCGCCCGACAAAACCTCCGGTTTTGCGGTCGATTGCATATAGGGGCTTTGCGGTCGCCCCTATCACCCTTCGCGCGCCCTCTCGAAATCCCTTATACAACTCCGGGTCCAGGGTCGCAACCCTGGTCGTTTCAATGGGGGTTATGGGGTTCCTAGGGGATTTAAGGGAGGATCGAAGCCGAGCGCGCCCTGTGGGCGGCTCAGCGAGGCGGAGCATCCCAAGCGAAAGGGAGCAACCCTGTTGCGACCTTTGAGCGCGGTAAAT
>Ga0129317_1000843_pt1 | contig 27330 bp, 25 predicted proteins | sample Cm1ome_FD_94430 | JGI IMG/M metagenome (GOLD analysis project Ga0129317, IMG submission 94430) | Eastern black-and-white colobus group fecal microbial communities from Wisconsin, USA - Cm1105 metagenome | ecosystem: Host-associated > Mammals > Digestive system > Large intestine > Fecal | place... | reverse complement strand
GGCAGGTATTGGCTTGGGCCAGCGAATAAAAAGCGCCGGCCAGCTCATCCCCGGCGTCTATGGGGGCGTATATGGAACTGCCGTCCATAAACCGGAAGGAAGTCTGGTAGGTCGTTTCGTCCAAAAGAACGATACCGTCATCGGGAGGCTGTTCATATTGTTTCACCTTGTTGACAAGCTGCTGTTCCTTGGCGATCCGGAGGATCTCCTCTGCGGCGTCATCTTCAATCCGCAGCCCTTCCGCTTCCGTATGGGCTCCGCTGCGGTGGATTGCAGCGTCAAAGGAAAAAAACCAATGATCCCCATCCTTTTCGAGCGTAAAGGAGTAAGAAGAGGAATGATCCATGCAGCTCCTGTTAATAGAAACGGCCTTCATTTCCGCATTCTCAGCCGCCTGATGGTGCTTGTCGGCGAGGGCATAGAGATAATCCAGGGCCTGGTCGCTGATGGAGGTTTCCTTCCTGATGCTGTTTCCATCCGTGAAAGTCATCCCGGAACTGCGCGCCGGCGCATCGGATATATGGATAAAACGTGTCCAAACCGGCTTGCGGTATCTCCTGAGCCGCGCGATCTCGTCTGTCTCACGAAGGATCGCAAGGAATCCTTCCGCGTCCGCAGCCGGGATCGGAAAAGGGCCGAAGGATGTATAATGGTTTTTCCGGTCACCAACAGGACAGCTCGCGGAGAAGAGCCAGTTTCCATCCTCTTTGCGCAGAGCGAAAGCGTACACGGGGTTTCGTTCCGTACCGTAATAAGATGTATCGAACGAAACGATCTCATGGAGAGCAGGGTTTTCCCCCTTGATGCAGCCAAAAATCTCGGAAAGCAGCAGGACAATGGACACGGCGATCACCACTCCGTATAGAAGATGTTTTTTCTTTTTTATCGTTTTATGGTACATAGAGGCCCCTTCTTTCCTGACAGGCGGGGGGAGGGCATGGCTCCTGCCGCCTCCCACCGAAGCCCGGCTTTTCTGAAACCTGTGCTGGTACCCATGGCGCCGGACGTTATTGCTGGGGTGCAGTCCGGCGGTAGGTGCTGGCGCCGACGAGAATGACCTGCTCCCCGGAGGAAGGATTTCGGCGGTCATACAAAATCTCCATCTCTTCCGCTGAGGGGCCGTCGCCAACCAGTTGAATCTCGATGGGATTTGGGATTTCTTTTCCCGTTTCATCCATATAGATTTTTTGATACATGGAGGGAGTGGATTCTTCGTATGCGGACGTGGCAATCATGCGGCGGGAGCAGCCCCATTTCTGTTTTGAGTCATCGAACCACAGCTCCTCCACAATCAGCTTTGTCCCGTCCGGGTCCAGGGAAAATATCCATTTCCGCAGGCCGTCCCGGGAGATCCAGGCGCCCTCCAGCAGGGAAAAGTGCCGCTGGCTCTCCCAGGTTTTGGCCGACTGTTTTGCTTTTGCCTGCGCTTCTAATTCATCCTCGCTGTAATACCGCTCCGTATCGCCCGTTTTCATCCACCCATAGTCATACCAGAATAGATCGGCCAGCCACGCAAACTGAGGGGAATCCAGATAGCGCAGACGATAAATCACATCGTAATCCCTGTCCTCGATCTCCAGGCCGCTGATCTTCTCTGCAAAGTCCGCCTGGATGGTGAGAACGCCTTTTTCAAATACAAGCTCAAATTCGCCGCCAAGATCCTCAAAATTCGCATCGAAGCACCTGACCGGAGCGCCTTGCAGATTTGCTCCCTTGTAATAGAGCTCCATTTTGCCCGGGACGTAAACAGTTTTGGTAATATGCCGGATCCGAAAGGCATCAGAAAGCGCGGTTTCCGGGTATGAATACACAACCGGATCGCTGCTCTGCTTACAGGCGGAAAGGCCAAGAAAACATGTCAGGAGGCTGATTGCGATAATAACAATGTCTCTTTTCACGGTGTCCCACCTTTCCCCAATAGCTGAAGGCTCCCGCCCCGTTTGGAGCGGGAGCCATTCCCTTATGGTTATTGTGTTTTCCCTGGCGCTGCTTTTACTGGAACTTCATGTTGTTGAGAATGATGTCGGGCACCGTTCCCGGGACGCAGTCCAGATCGGTTAGCCCGATGGAGAGAGCGCGGGTGTCATCGATCTGCGCCACATATTCGATCCAGTCATAACCGATATACTCATAGGTGCGGCCCTTGAAGGTGATGCCGCCGATGACCCGGTCCTCGATTTCCTGGAAATTCTTGTAGGAAGACTTGTAGGACTCGAGTTTCTCCAGGCTCTCCCGCAGTGTGAACTTTATGGCGCCAGCACCGAAGGCGTCGGGATCCTCATTCTCCACGATCATGTCTTTTTTAGACGACCAGCCGCTTTCCGGGATGGTCGTTGTGATCGTTACCTTCACATCATCCTTGGCAAACTGGGTGACTTCCAGGGAAAAATCCTTCATGGGCATGTTGGCTGCGGCTGCCTTGTCCACCTCGGCGGCTTCGGCTTTTACGGCATCCAGATACTTGGCGATCGCTTCGCTGCCGGAGAAACCGCTGGTGTTATAACCGCTGACCGTATAAACGCCCGGCTTGTCTTCATCGAAGTTGACGTAGATGAAGTTGTTTGGATTTTCTGACGAGATCCACTTGTAGTAACGCTTATTTACCTTCATGTGGTCGCTGTACTCTTCCTTGACGAACTCGCCTTCCACGCCGAAATAATCCACTATCTCTTCGTAGGTGGTGTTGAAAATGTCCTTGGCCACCTCATTCATCCATACATAACCCTTTTGTACCTGTTCTTCGGTCACGATACCATCCCCTCCGGATGTGTTTCCAGCCCGATCCGGTGCCGGAGTGCTGGTATTGCCGCTTCCCGCCGGAGCGTCAGCGCCGATGCTGTCGGGCATGGCTTTGCCGTCGTCGATCAGAGGTACGCACCAGTTGTTATAGTAGGCGGGAAAATCAGTTTCATCCATATCGATTTCCCAGTAGGTGCCCCACCGGCGCAGAACGATGTAATAGTCGAACGCATCGGCGCCGTTTTCATAATCGCCGGAGATGATCATGGTGTCTACAAAATCCACCAGGCCCGGATCAACGATCCAGTCGGCGTGTTCCAGGGGTATATCGGTGAAGTAGCCGCCCTCGGACATGATAGTGCCGTACTCGGTGGTCCCGTCTTCATTCAGGCTCACCACTGCCGAAACCATCGGCTGTGCCTTAGCGTAGTCTTCGTCCCAGAGGGTGAAGGTGCCCATATAATCTTCGCCGATGTCGATGGTGCCGCAGATGTCCCAGCGGCCGCCCTCCATACCCATGTCCGCGTAATAGCCCGAGCAGTTTTCCATGAGCCACCAGCCGTACCAGTCGCCGTTCCACCAATCGAGCATGAGATCGCCAGTTCCGGCAGTCGGTAGGGATATGGCGCTGCCGGATGCACTGTTTCCGGCGGATCCATGGTTGAGTTCGGATGGGTCAATGGTAATTTTGCCGCTTTTACTGCCAAACGCCTCCTCGAAGGTTACTTCCACTTCGCTCGCCCCATCATTTAGGACAAAAGAGGTGCAAACCTCAAGGGTTGTCCCCGGTGCAACTTCCAGGAATTGGCTTTCAATCACCGTATCATAGGAGTCTGGGCCGGTAAAGACGGTGGCAACCTCCAGTTCCACGCCATTCTGCATAGCTGTTTCGGAAATCGACCAGAGGTAGGATGCGTTGTCCTTGCTGTTGTTGGTGAAATCCAGCGTGATAATAAGGGCATCGTTTCCATCCGAATCCTCCATGATGCACGCGTCCTTGTAGAGAAGCGTATAATCTCCCAATTTGATCAGATTGGGATCTGTATTCTTATCCTTATTTTTGCCGCAGGCGGCAAGACTGAACAGCATAACTACTGAAAGAAGAAGGCACAAAAGCCGACCCGTTGTGTGTTTCATAGTTACCTCCCGAAATCATTAAATGTCCCATCTTATGGTTGCTTTTGGATGTAGTTACCGTCCTTGTCGGTGAACTTCCCGGTAGCGATCTTGATTAAATCAACAAGATATCCGATGCCGAACAGGCTGAGGGTCAGCGTATAGAGAATCCCCGTACCGATCTTACCGACATAGTAGCGGTGTACGCCGATGCCGCCGCAGAACAGGCAGAGCAGCAGCGTCGTCATCCAGTCCTTTTCACTGCGTCTCATTGTGGATGCAGCTCCTTGCATGCTTTGGTTAAAGTCTGGCATTGTGCTTTCTCCTTTCTAATATCAGATTGCTGAATGGGACCCTACAACATCCTCACATAGGTTATTGTTTTTCGAATGTTCCGCTGATGCCATAGCCGGAGTTCTCGTTCATGGTGAGGCTGTTGCCATCCACCGAGAAAGTGTAGGTAGAAGGTTCGCTCCAACTTTCCAGCGTTACCGTGAGCTGGTCGCCGTTAATCGTATAGGTACCGTCCTGATTTATGTAGGCGTTTTCCATGGTACACTTGCCTTTTCCATCAAAGGTCCATGTGATCACGCCGTCATATTCAAATTCGGCGGACCAGGCGCCGGCCAGCGCATCTTTGCTGCCGCAGGATGCAAATGTCAGGAGTACAGCTATGGACAGAATAAGTGCTGCAAGTTTTTTCATTTTACGACATCCTTTCGTTCCGTTTATCGGTCAGTTGATTACAGCGCCGCCGCAGTATTCACAGCAGCCGCTGGCATCCGGTGTGGTAGTCGCACCGCAGTAAGGGCAGGTGACTGCGGCCTTGGGAGCTGCGGCTGCGGCCGCTTCTTCCCGTACCTGCTGCCGCACCTGAAGCAGCGCATCCCGGATTTCCATCCCCATCTGCTCATACTGCCGGTATTCCACACTGGCGCGCACTTCCTCAGCGTTGGAGATGAGGGAGCCGCCTCCCATACCCAACGTTTTCCGCCGCAGTCCGCCCCGGGATGCGGGCATAGCGTCCGGCCCATCCAGCAAGGTTTCCTCGTCGTTGTCCACAGAGGAACTGTTCAGCCGGAAACGGATCTCGTCAAAGTAGGGGTTGTTGACGTTGATCACAATGTAGAAATCATAGGAATAGGCGTACCGCCTGGGGCTGAAGCTCTGGCGGTTTCCCTCCTTGTCTTTGTATTCGATCTCCGTTTTGCTTTCGTCGATGTCCAGCTTGCATCCGGTAACATCGGAGAAGGCCAGTACATCCGGGTTGGCGTCCTCCAGATTCCTGGCGGCGGTAACCATAAACAGTCCCACATCCTCGTCCAGCAGAACTTTTGTGTTCTCTCCCAGGGTTCGGGTGGTGCGGAATGCGGTGACTTTTTCCCGGTTCGCTTCCCGGTAGGCCAACTGTTCCTGGATCTCGGCCACGGTGCTCTGGCGGCGGTCGCTGAACCATGGCGAGAGCTTTTTGGCACAGTTTTTGCACAGGTTTCCGTCCTCCAGCTTGCGGTTGCCGAGCAATCCGATCTTTTCTCCGCAGATATCACAGTACTTTTTATCAAACAGTCCCATGTGAATGCCCTCCTTTGTGTTTTACAGCGTGTATCAGGCGACGGTGCTGTCAGATTTGGAGTTCAATATCGCACCATAGATGTACAAAGCAGGGACCGCCACACCTGTCAGGAGGCTCGAGATGCTGAAGCTTGCGCCATTGACCATGTTCATCACCATGCCCAGGATGCTGAACGCAGCAACGATGACGCCCCATACGATCAGGTTTTTGGAGTTTTCGCTGCTCTTGCTGTGTTTCACCCCTTTGATTCCCGCGATCAGCTGGCAGATGCCGCCGACCAGCGTCAAAACCAGCCATGCCCAGTATGAAAACGTCAAACCGGAGGCCCCTCCCAGCCCGGCGGCCAGCGCGCCCAATCCGCCCAGGAAAACACCGGCGAAAACAGAAAATACCGCTGCAATGATCATTAAAATGCCTGTGATTTTCAAAAATTTGTTTCCTTTCATGTCGTGATAGACCCTCCTTCATTTTTGCGATCGCGTGTTTTCTTTTATTCTACAAGGTACGGGTTGCCGCGCACTGCGCAACACATTGCTGCTGCTTGGCATTGCCTACCTTTTAGTCCACAGTAGCAGTTCCATCCCCCAAAATCCATTGCATGATTGTGTATTTTGAGGCTGTTTTCGAAAAATACATCATTTAATTAGTGCAGAATGCTTGCTTCCAAATCGGGTTTTTATGCAAAACGTTAATATCCAAACCGGTTTTCTTCCGCTTAAATCCCTCTCAAAAGGTGGAAATGAAAAAAGCGGCGGCCTGGAAGTTGATTCTTCCAGACCGCCGCTTCACGATGGCCCCGAACAGACCGGGGGCGACGATACGGTATTCTTATCAGGGAATGGCATTTCCTGTGATGGCACTTTCACAGTTCCCGGGGAATTTTCTTTGGGACGCCCGGACGATGCGCTGATGCAGCGGATAAAACCTTATCTGGAGGGATGTCCCATTGCTGTTTGTTTTCTACTGATCAGGAAGCCGTAGGCCGTACCGCATATTCCGCCGATAATATGCATTAAATTGGCTACATCGTCCTTGATAAAAAGGATGGAATAGAGTTCCCGTCCCAGATATAAAACAGCTACCAGGATCAGGGTAACAGGAATCCCTCCATCCTCCATACCGGACAACGATGAAAGCATGATGAGCATGAAAACAATACCGCTTGCACCCAGCAGAGCGGAATTGGGAAAAAGAACAGTCTGCAAAAAGCCGGAGACAAGGGCGGTCAAAAAGATCCCCACCAGGAGCACCCTGCTGCCGTACCGTTCTTCCAGGGGCGGGCCGATCACCAGGAACATCAGCATATTTCCGAAAAAGTGTTCCAGATCCCCATGGCCCAGGACATGGCACACCAAACGGATATAGGTGAAAGGGTCACGAAAGGACGAACGGTAGACCGAAAAAAGAAAGGCCGTTGTCCAGCCGTTTGACAGCCAGCCGAGAATCAGGGCAACTAACGAAACCAGGAAAAAACTGATGATAACAGGCGAATTGTACTGAAATCTTTTCATATTTCTTCCTCCATGCTTATTGTGTTTTCTGATCGGATTTCAACGTCCGGTCAAAAGGATCGAACAAAAAGCACGGCCCAAAAGGAAACTGCAGCTGCCCAAGCCAAAAAGGAAGGCTCCTGCCTGCGCGGCCAACGATGAACAGGAGCTGTCCGTTATTGATGGGGCGCTGAAGCCCCATTTTTTTGATCGTCCTATTAAGAAGTGCCCATTCAAAATGTTTCTTCTCCGCCTGTATAAGTGCCGTATTCTGCCCTTGGGAGGAATCCCCACTCTGCGGGTGCTCTGGGGCCTGGCTTCAGGAAGTTTTGCCTCCATCGTCCTGCTGCATCAGGGCGGCGTAACGCAGCAGCTGTTTGAGGGAGTTGACCCCCAGCTTGCTGTAAATGTTTTTATTGTGATAGCGCAGGGTGCTTTCCTTGATGGCGGCGATAGCAAGAATCTCCTTTACACTTTTTCCGGAGAGGTAATAGGCAAAAATCTTCTGTTCCGTGGGGGTTAAAGTGCCGATCCCGTGGAGGAACTGCTGGTAGTCGGCGGGGTCGACCTCCTGCTTTCTGGAGTAGGCGAGCCGGGAAATTTCGGCCTGGGCGGATTCATATTGTTCCTGCGCCCTGTCAAACGCATCCTGAAGCCGCTCCTTTTCGTTTTGCGCCTTCTGTTTCTCCTGGTCCAAAGCGGCCAGGGTGCGCTCGTGCTCCCGGTCCTGCTCTGCCAGGAATGCGAACAGGTCGTCGATCTCTGCAATAGGGGACGTTTCCCCATCCCGCTTTTCCGATTTGATTTTGTCCAGGCTTTTCAAGATGGGGGAGATAAACCGGCGGCTGAAATAGAAACAACAGACAACGGTGAAAAATAGAAGCAATAGTACCAGGAGCGCCGTCTGCACAGTGCTCCTGATGATGGCGCGGTCATAATCTTCTTTTGGGATCAGGACCGCCGCTGTAATGGCCGGGTCACGGTAGGAGAGGAAGACCTCCCTTGAAACACCGATGTAGGAGCTGTCCTCTCCCGAAAATAGAGTGAGCCCGCCACCCAGGTCTGTTGCTGTGAGATTGCCTTTGGGCGCAAAATAATACCCATTGGAAATGCCGCAGCTCAACCCCTCTTCCGCGTGAAGGGTACCGTTATCACCGGCGGTCAGCAGGCAGACCATATGGGGCAGGTTGGTGGGCTGCCCATGAAACAGCTTAAAATACCGCTGGCTCACTTCAAAGCCGCAGAGCCCATAAACTGCCCCATCCTGCCCAATCAGCGGGACGGTCATCAGGACAGCCTGCTCGGAGGTCCCGGGAAGGACGAACAGATCGGTGATCCGGTAAGAGGTTTCCAAAGGCAGCTGGGCACGGGAAAAAAACTCCTCATAGTTGGGAAACAGATCGATCTGAAACTCCAGGCGCCATTTCCGGTGGGGGATCACCCCATAGCCTTTGCCGGCATCCGCCAGCCCGCGGTAGAGCAGCAGGCCGTCGTCGGCGATGGCGTTTCCGGATTTTTGAATGTATAACCCGCTGCGGGATGTTTCAGCATGTTCGATGCTGGAATTAACGGTGGTGTTGAAGAGTACAAAAGCGCCAGAACAATCACTTTGCCGCAAGGATTGGCAGAGAGGACCGATTACGGCTTCCTGTACCCCGGCAATGTGAACGGCAGAATCGGTCAGCTGTTCAAAGAGGATATTCTGCTCCGTCAGATAGCCTTCCAGCAGCCTGGTCATCTCCTGGGAAAGATGGATTCCCAGGACGGCGGTTTTTTCCCAGTAGGAGGCCATATCCCGTTCAAAGACCTCCATCTGCAGCGCAAGTGTCTGGGCGGTTTCTTTTTTTGTGCTGCTGAATCGTCCGGACAGAAACAAGCCGGATGCCAGAAAGCACATCAGGATTGCCGTAAGAAGCAGCATTGAGCCAAACAATTTCCGTCTCAAAGAACGGCGGGAATACTGCAGGTTGGAGAATACACGCATAAGATCCCTCCGTTTTACTGAACAGAGCAAAACAGATCCCAGGTCTCCTCTGCCAAAAGATCAATTGATTCGCCCTGCTGAGCCCGCTGGTGCAGGGAGGGCTGCATCTGGCGAAGTTCTTCATAAAGAGCGTTTGCCCTGCGATAGAAGTTGTTATCCGCTGTCTGGACAAAGGGGGTGTATGTCTCCCGCATGGTTTTGATGGATTCGTAAAGCTCCCGGTAGCTTTCATTGGGAAACGGATAGCTATTGATGGCATCGAATGCGCCATTGTTGACCGGCATATACCCCGTTTCCACTACAAATTCCAGATTGCGCTGATTCTCGGTAAACCAATGGAGAAACACGGAGGCAGCCTCCGCCTTTTGATCGGTGGTCCGATAGGCAGAAAGACCAACGCCTGTCACAGGCATTATGCCCGTTTTTCCTGTTGTTTTGGGAAGGGGGAGCACCCGCAGATTGGTGGGTTCCGATGTGTTATCAGGATAAGTTACGATGTCATTAAAATAGAGGATTCCCGCCGTGGAACCGATCCCTGTCAGCGCCTCACCGGTGGTGAGCTGGGTGGAGGCGTACGGGTCGGACAGGGAGATGTGCCCCTGGACGAAGGGACGTGCAAACTGCATCCAGGCCTCCCGGAGGAAGGGGTTCTCAAGGTCGTACCACCCGTCGGCGGCATAAAGGCTGCCGCCCTGCGCCATAGCGTCCAGTTCCATATTGTGGAGCAGATAGTCGAGGGCGCAGAAAGATTTGCCCCCGGACCATTCATAGTACCGGGCGGCGGCATCAAAGAATCCATCCCAATCGGCAAGATCCTCGAAGGAAACACCGGTTTCGGCGGAGAAACGGTCAAATTGGGAGCCGTTCAGGAACAGGGCGTAAGAAGATTTGGATACCGGAAAAACCGCCAGATGATCTTCTACCATCCCCTCGGCAGTAAACTCCTTTACAAAATGGGAAAGTTCCTCTTCGCTGAAGCAGTCCTGCCAGTCCAGAACGTGTTCCACACCCATCTGTTTGATGATGCCGGGGAAAGAGGAGAAAAGATCCGGCATCGCCGGAGCTCCGGGCTTATTGGCGTGAGCGTCCAAAAGCTGGGGGCTAAGTTCAACGCTGTTGGTCACCACAGTGACATCGATGATAATCCCCTTTTCTTTGCCGACGGTTTCGTTAAACCGGGCGATCAGGCGGTTCATGGGGGAGTCCGCCTGCTCCCCATATACATGCCACATGGTGAGGGTGACAGGGGCGGCGGGGGAAAGGGTGGTTTTGCTTTGGCATCCTCCCAAACCGGTGGCACACAGCAGCATGAGCATCCATACCAATAATCTTTTCATTTCGCGATCCTCCTTGCGGATTACTCCGCCTGATCCCCGATATTTTTGTAAAATTTCGTGTTTTCCCCTCAATTCGCGGGGAATTGGGGGGGACAAAAATACGGGAATTTTGTAAAGTGTAGGTGCAAGCACGACCAAGGAGGGCATAGGTCCTGCCCAAGCCAACCATCAGGGAGGGGGAGCCCTTGCCTTTTGCCGGAAACCTTCGGAAAAAGGATCGCTCTGTCTGCGCGGCCAACGATGAACAGAGCGGCCCCCAACTTGATTTTATTATACCGTAGGCCCTTAATTGAATCAAGATAGGTTCTGCTGGAGGAAGAAATATGACAAAGGAAGGATTCCACGAAACAGCGGACTATACAATATCCCTTGAGCCGGATGGATATTACGTTCGTTTTTACTGTGCTGTCTCGGGGGCTTTGCTCTGTGCGGTTGGTCCCGTCCGGGAAGGCCCACAGGAAGCGGCTTTGGAAACCGCCTGGCAGACCGAGGGCAGGAGCCATTTCAATCGGTGCCACAGATGCGGAAGATGGGTTTCCGATGTCATGTATAATGCCGATACACTGGAATGTGTGGAGTGTTCCCCTTGGAAGATCTTCCCCCATTTCTGCCCGCATTGCGGGGCCGGGATTTCTGAAGCCGGGACTTTCTGTCTCAAATGCGGCGCCCGCTTGCCGGGAGACGGAGGGCAGTATCAGAAGATCCGCAGGGTCGGCATGAACCAATATGGGTTCGGGCCGGATGCCATGAAGCAAAGAAAGGTTTGCCGGATCTGCGGCGCCACGATGCCCTCTGAAGAAGATTTTTGCAGGATCTGCGGAGCGGTTCTTCCAAAAGAAACCCTGTTTGATTTGTATAAAGCAAAGCATTTTTATTGTCCGGCGTGCGGTACCGTTACAGAGAATACCGCGAATTTCTGTCCGCAGTGCGGCGAACGCCTCCGGCACCGATGATCCGGCATCAAACCACCTACGGGAGAGATTTTCCATGAGAGTATACCATATAAAGATTGTGTTGGCCGTTCTTCTTTGCTGTTCCCTGCTGCTGGGAGGATGCTCTTTGCTGACCCAAAGCGGCGAACAGCCTGTTACCATCAATATCTGGCATGTTTACGGGGCGCAGACCGATTCTCCGCTGAATGATTTTATCCAGATCTTCAACGAAACCGTGGGGAAAGAGCAGGGAATCCAGGTGGAGGTCTCCATGGTCTCCAACAACAAAAACATCCACAGGCACATTCTTGCCGCCGCCAATAAAGATCCGGGCGTCTCCCCCCTGCCGGATATCTTTGTGGCCTACCCCAAAACGGTTCTGGCGCTGCCGGATGAAAGCATTTTGGTGGATTATCGCGACTATTTTACAGAAGAAGAGCTGTCGGCATTTCTTCCCGCTTTTCTCCAGGATGGCGAGGTAAATGGGCGGCTGGTGTGCTTGCCGGTGGCCAAGTCCACCGAGCTGCTTTACATAAACCAGACGGCCTTTGACCGGTTTTCCGATGCCACAGGGGTGCCGTTGAGCCAGCTTTCCACATGGGAAGGGCTTTATTCTGCCGCACGCGAATATGCCGCCTGGACCGACAGCCAGACGCCTGATCAGCCGAGCGATGGAAAATCTCTTTTTGTCCACGATTTTCATTTCGATTACTTTCAGGTGGGGGTGCAGTCCCTGGGGCAGCCTTTCTTTGATGGGGAGGAGATCGCTTTTGGGCCAGCCTTTGAAAAGGTGTGGGATCCTTACGCGAAAGCCTGCCTGTCCGGCGGCGTATGGCTGCGGGGTGGATATGCCACCGATCCTCTGCGGACGGAGGATGCCATTGTCAGCGTAGCGTCCTCCGCCAGCGTACTGTATTTCTCCAACGAAGTGATCCATCCGGACAACATTGCCGAGCAGATCCAACTGACGGTACTGCCCTGCCCGGTGTTTGAGGATGGGGAAAAGATGGTGATGCAGCGCGGAGCGGGGATGTGTACCGTAAAATCCACACCAAAACGGGAAAAGGCCGCCATGACCTTTTTAAAGTGGCTGACAGAGGCGGAGTGCAACACCCGTTTTGCGGTAAGCGCAGGATATATGCCTGTAACACAGGAAGCTTTTGACCGGTATCTGCCCCTGGAGATTGAAAACCTTGCAGAACCCAAATACCAAGAGCTTTATCGTGCGTTTCAGGAAACCCAGCGCAGCTATCAGTTTTATTCCGCGCCTCAGCTGGAAAGCTATCTGGAAACCGAAAATACTTTTGAGGAGCAAATCCGGCGCTGCCTGCGGGGGGAGCGGGAGAAATATCTGGCCTCTGCGGATCAGAGCGATGAACGCTTGGCCAAGGTCACAAAGCAAAGCTATGGACTGTTTCGGGACTTGATGGAAAACTGACGGTTCATGGGAAGGGAGTGATGAACAGTGATGCAGGGCACATGGAGGGTTGTCCGGAACCCCCTTCCCAAAATACAGCGGAAAAGCATCCAAATGCAGCGCAGGCTGTTTTTATACTGGAGCGCGATGCTGCTGGTCGTTCTTTCCATTTTTGTGGTCGTTCTCAGCGCAGCAGGCGTTTTTTCGGCTTTGGATAAAGAGATACAGCAGATCGTATCGGTGCGGCAGAAAACTGTTGTTTCTGACCTGTCCGAGCAGTTTGACAAGATGACTGCCCAGGGGATCGCGATTTCCGAACAATCGTCGGCTTTGATCAGCGACTACCTCTTTACCGATCCGGTCGCATCGCTGAACGATGACCCTGCGCGGATTGAGAAGCTGGAATCCCTCCTGTATGACTATCTCAATATATCGCTGCAATCCGCTCCATGCAGCGGGGCGTATCTGGTTTTAGATGCCACTACCAATTCCCAGGCGCCTGGGGCGCAGCTTTCCCGGGCCGGCCTTTATATCCGGCTGACCAACCTGAGCAGCAAGGGGGCGGCAAACCAGGATGTGGTTTTTTACCGCGGCATCCCTGATGTGGCCCGGGAACACCAGCTGGAACTGCACAACCGTTGGAAGCTGGAATTTGACACTTCCAAATTGCCCGGATATGAGGGGATGCTGGGACGCCCGGCAGGGCGGCTGGCGGAAAATGCCCTTTGGACGGAACGGTTCCGGTTGACCGATACCTGGGAGAATGTGATGCTCCTGATGGTTCCCATCCTGGGAAACGATGGCTCGGTGCTGGGCGTGTGCGGGCTGGAACTGAGCGAACTGTACTTCCTGCTCTCCTATCCGTCGGAAGAAAGTGGTTTTGGCAGCATGGTGACCCTTCTTGCACCCATGAGCGGCGACACCCTCCTTCTCTCCCACGGAATGGCCGGGAGGCTGGAGGAAACGTATCTCAACACAGAGGAAGTTTTACAGGTGGAGGAGGGGAAATATTTTAACCGGTATATTGGCAGCTCCCAGACGTTTTTGGGCGTCCACACCAGGATGGATCTGCGCATGGCAGACGGTTCCCAGCTATATGCGGTCACGCTGGTCCCCGAAGCCGCTTACCTTCGTGCGGTGTCTTTGGAAAGGACCCTTTGGATGCTTGGGGCTGTTGTGGTTTTAGGGATTTTATTGGCCCTTTCCATCTATCTTTCCCGCTCTTTTGCCCAGCCGATTTCCCAGAGCCTGGAATCCATCCGGAACGAAGGGCCGCTGCGTAAAGGATGCTCCGGCGTGTCGGAGCTCGACGAGCTGTTCGATTTTATACAGGCAAAGATGCAGGCGATGGGCGGCTCGCAGCTTCCCTCCACGATTGAGGAACTTTTTTCTTCCATCGCCCAGCGGGCAGCCGGCCTGACACCTACCGAGCACAACATTCTGAGATATTATGCCGATGGCAAAGGGATCAGCGAGGTGGCCGAAGAGGCCTGCATCAGCATCAACACGGTCCGGAGGCATAACGCGAATATCTACCAGAAACTGGGGGTGGGTTCCCGGGAGGAACTCCTGCTTTACATCGAACTGTTCCGTCGCTCCGACCGGCTGGACGAACTGCTGTAAACGGGGTTCCATCGACAAGCTGAAAAAACCTTAAACAGGCAGGACGGCAGACTTTTCAGGAAGTTGCCGCCCTGCCTGTTTTGCATTATCGGCTGTTCCCAGAAGGGAAGATATCTCTTCTGGATATGTGCATTTTCAACAAAATTGTTCCCAAAAAAGAAAGCATAGCACACTAAATAAATGATGTATTTTTCAAAAATGCCCACGAAATACATAATCATGCAATGGATTTGAAAACAAAGAACTGGTACTGTGGATGCAAAGAAGCGACAGGACAAAAGGAAAGGTGGGGGGTTCGGTGAAACAGGTTATCAGGGAACATCTGATCGATTGCTCCGATCAGGAAAAATTTGTTTTCAACCTGATTTGTCTGGAGTGCGGAAAAGTGTGGCAGAGTACGCCGGCCGGCTTTTCCAAGGCGGGAGAAGATCCCCGGACCGAATCCAAGAGGGTCGTCTTTTATCTGCTTTATGAGCGGGAAAAGAAAAGGGCTTTCGACAAGGCGGTGGAGGAAGCGGGCCATTTCTTCAATTTGTGCCCATTATGCGAGCGCCTGGTGTGCAACAACTGCTTCCTTATCTGCCAGGAGATTGACATCTGCCGCCGGTGTGCAGAGCGGCTGCAGGAAACGGGAGAGCAGGTTTCGTTTGCGGGCTGGGCAACCCATGAGGATCATTGCGGCGAGAAAACAGGCTGAAGCATGGGGAGCAAAACAATCATCCATTGACAGGCCGTGAAAAAAACATGTTTTATCCTTGACATGAAAGTAATTTGGGAGGCGAATCACCTATGGCAACTGGTATTACTACTTATCAATGCCCAGCCTGCACCGGCCCTCTGCATTTTGCCGGGGGGAGCGGAAAGCTGGAATGCGATTACTGCGGGAAATCCTATGAAGTAGCGGAGATCGAGAAGCTTTTCAGTGAAAAAGAAGCGGCTTCCGTGGCAGCCCAGGCCAAATCGGATGCAGCCCGGGAAAGGGAAAATGCTGCGGCTCAGGAAATGGGAATGGCCTGGGATGACCAGGAATCTGCAGGGATGAAGAGCTACAACTGCCCCTCCTGCGGCGCCGAGATGATCTGCGACGCAACCACCGCGGCGGCCAGCTGCCCTTACTGCGGAAATCCCACCATTGTGCCCGGGCAGTTTACCGGCGGGCTGAGGCCGGAACTGGTGATCCCCTTCAAGCTGGATAAGCAGGCGGCTGTTACAGCCTTGAAAAAATACTACCGGGGCAAAAAGTTTTTGCCGAAAACCTTTTGCGAGCAAAACCACATTGAGGAAATCCAGGGGGTCTATGTCCCCTTCTGGCTGTGCGACTGCCAGGTAGACGGGACAGTTACCTATCACGCCACAAATTCCCGCACCTGGAAGGAAGGGGATTACGAAATCACCGAGACAGACCACTATCAGGTTGACCGCAGCGGCCGGATTGGATTTGAGCGGATCCCGGTGGACGCTTCCACCAAGATGCCGGACGCCCACATGGACGCCATTGAACCGTATGATTACAACGAGCTAAGGGCCTTTTCCACCGCCTATCTGCCCGGTTTTCTGGCAGATAAATATGACGTAAGCCAGCAGGACAGCATGGCGCGGATCGAAACCCGGGCAGAAAACAGCGCCGAAATGGAGCTGCGGAATACGGTAAGAGGGTATGAAGCGGTACATCTGCAGGATCGAAGTTTCCGGCTCCGGAAATCCAACATGAAGTACACGCTGATGCCGGTTTGGATGCTCAGTACAAAATGGAACGGCCGGAACTTCCTGTTTGCCATGAACGGCCAGACCGGGAAGCTGATCGGCGACCTTCCGGTGGACAAGGGGAAATATTTCGCCTGGTTTGCCGGGATCGCCCTTCCGCTGATGGCGATCATCCTGGGATTCTGGTTTTTATTGTAAGGGAGGTGGAACAGATGAAAAAGAAACTTTTCGGATTCTGTGCGGCGATATGTTTCCTGCTGTCGATGGCCTGCCCGGCCTTTGCATCGGCGGCGATTCTCCCCTTCAATGAAGCGGATATCCCCTTCGATACGATGGTAACCGATAACGCCGATCTGTTGACCGACGCTCAGGAGGAAGAATTGTCCGCAAGAGCATGGGCCCTGACCCGGAAATACAATTGCGCTGTCTATATCGTCACCCTCCCCTCGCTGGAGGGTATGGAAGCATGGGAAGCAAACGAGTATCTTTTGGAAACGTACAAAATGGGCTACGGCCGGGATCAAAGCTGTGCTGTCCTGCTGCTTTCCATGGAATACCGGGATTACGATATCATGGCCCATGGCTATGGGAACATCGCCTTTACCGACTACGGAAAAGAGAAAATGGCGGAACGGTTCCTGGATGAATTTGGGGATGACGATTGGTACGGCGGATTTACAGAGTATCTGGACTGCTGTGAAGAATACCTGGAACTGGCCCGTGAAGGAAAGCCCTTTGATGTGGGCAGCGACCGCAGCCCGGTTCTGGGGCTGGCGATTGGCATCCTGATCCCCCTTGGGATCGCTTTCGGGGTTTGTTCCGTTTTCAAGGCCCAGATGAAAACAGCAAAGATGCAGGAGGCGGCGCAGGACTATATTGACCAGGACGGCCTGGTGCTCACCGCGCAGCGTGACAAGTTTACCCATACCACCCGCACGGAGCGGTATATTGAACCAAAGAGCTCCAGCGGCGGCACGACGGTCAACAGCAGCGGTTCGTCCCACTCGAGTGGGAAGTTTTAATCTATGACGGGCAGCAAGGAGGTGAGGACTATGCTTTCTAAAAGAATTGGGATAAGCCTGCTGGCGGCGGCGATGGCTGTCTCTCTGACAGCCTGCAGCTTCCTTTCCATTCCGTCGGCGGTCCAGGAGCTTCTTTCTTCCGGGGAGGAGATTTCCGGTTCTCCGGCGCCGGCTTCTGATGCCGGGGACAACGCCGGGAAAGAGACGCCTGCCTCTCAAGAAGACAACGGCAGCGGACCCGAGGCAGAGAAGGCCCCTGCCCCGCATCAGGAAAACAAGGATCAAAAGGATGGGAAACCTCTCTCCCTTTTCTGGGCGGAGGACGAAGATCTGGGCTGGAAGGACGGGGAGCTGCTCTACACAGCCGACTGGGATTATCTCTACCTGAGCGATGAAGACGCGGCTGCCTATCCGGCTTTGGCCGGTACGCTGGACGCGCTGAATCAGCAGGCTGCCAGTTCCGGGGCCCTGTGGTCGGAAAAGCTGAAGGAGATCGTGGAAGAAAAAACCTGGGGCGGCGATCTGGGCGGCTACCACGGCCAGTATACCCAGCGGAATGTGGTCCGCAGGGCGGACCAGACGGTGCTGAGCATCCTGCATTATATGGAACTTGACAGCATCGATAATTTCGAAAGCATACTCCTGGGAACAACCAATCTGGATCCGGCGACCGGAAGGAAACTAGCCCTTGCCGATGTTTTTGCCGATCCCGATGCCCTTCCCGCCCTGCTGGCGGAACAATGCCAAAAGGACGGACTGGACATGGGCGGGCAGGAGGAGAAATACTTTGCCGACTGTATGGCCCGGGGAGATTTCCGGTGGGTGGTGGGTTACCAGAATGTGGACTTTGATTTCCCGGTTCCGGAGCTTCCTCCCCATATCCTCTATGCGGGCAGCTCCCTGCCGGTATCCCTCTGGTATCATGATGCGCCCGATCAGTTCCGGGAAAAGTTCCGGTCCCCTCCCGATCAATACGTCATCAAGGTGGACCCCCAGCGGCCCCTGGAAGTGGACCTGGACAGCCGGGATGGCCGTAAGGACTGCATTTATTATGGATCCAGCCCGGGATGGCTGGAGATCGGCGTCAATGACCAGTGGCTTTCTCCGCTGTCGGAGGAGGAACTTGAATTTTACGGTACCTTTGAACTGTATTTTGTCCATCTGGCGGAGGGAAAGAACCTTCTGTACATGAATGAGCTGTCGGACAACGCATATTACACCATTCTGGTCTGTTCCCTGGAGGATATGCGCTTGCTGGAAAACCTCTGGGGCATGGGGTTCTATGAAGAATTCACCGAGGACGGCGAGAGAAGACGAGAGGTGTTCACCGCTCCTTCCTCCTTTACCCTGTATGCCATGCTGGAAATGCTGGGAACCATGTGGGGGACCTGTGAATACCAGGTGGATCCTGCCACCGGGCTACCCGCAGCAAAACAGCCCTACTTCGATCTGCTTAACGACAACATCCTGACCACCAGGATCCCGGTGGAAGCCGCCATCCTGCCGGAAGAAACGCGGGAATCGATCCCGGCGGGGACGCAGTTATCCTTCCTTCGCACCGATTGCCAAAGCTATGTGGATATGGGGACGGAGGACGGCAGGGAATACCGGATCTTTGTGGATGGTTCCCAATGGCCGGCAACGGTAAACGGGATCCCCGCAGACGAATGCTTTGACGGGATGCTGTATACGGGCTAGCTGTCCGTACAAACCGTGGGAGGTGAAGAGAGATGAAACGGTCCGTCCTGCATCGTGTGATGCTGGCAGGAACGGCACTGTGCATGGTTTTGAGTTTAATGGGCTGCGGCGCGGCCCTGCAGGCCGTCCAGCAGCTGCGGGAGGAAACCCCGGAAACCCAGCCGGGGGTTCAAACCGGCGAAACCGGCAGCAAACCTGCAAAGCCGCAGGCACCCGGGCAGCCTGTTCCACAGGTACCCGCCCAGCCTGACCCGGAGGCAGAGCCAGCGCAGCCAGAGCAGCCCGCCCCGCAGGGGATCGGTGCCGTGACCAGTCAGAATTCCTACATTTCGATCTGCAGCTTCCTGCAGGAGCACTGCCTCACAGCCGGCGTCGCCTTCCTGGGGTATGTGGATAACCCGATGAAGGAAGGGGAGTACCGGAACCTTCTGGAGAGGCGGGGGTATCTGGAAAGCTACGACTTCCTCGCGGCGATGCCCGCGGACCATCTGATCCGGACCGCGGATGGGCACCAGCTTTACTGCCTCGTGCCGGCAAAGGGCGTTTCGGTGACGGTCAGCGAGTGGATGGGGTCGGATATCTACGGCGATGACTCCGGGCAGGCGGGGGAGCTGCTCTACCAGAGCGACAGCGGCGATCCGATCCTGCTGCTCTGCGGCTATGACCTGATCCAGCCGGATCTTCAGGTCATCCTGGAGGATTCCGCTGGAAATCGGCTGACCTGGCTTCCCAGATCCACCCACGACAGCATGCAGCCCTACCTGGCGGATCATCTCCTGGGGTCTATCGTGGATTTCACCCCGATGTTCCTCGATACGCACTGGTACGATTCCCAGCGGGCGACGCCGGAGGTGCTGCAGGGCGATTGGGTGGCCTGGGATGCCCATACCATCACGGGAGAACCCCTGGTGTGCCGCCTGCGCTTTTACCGGGACGAGGCGGGGAACGACTGCATGGAATATGGTTACGCCCCGCCGATGGGGGAGACCTACGCATGGTTTGCGGGCAGCTTTACCCCATCCGCCCAGCCGTCCGGCTGGGTAACCGAGGATATGAGCGAATTTTCCATGGAACTGGTGGGCGGCGCCGTGTTGGAAACCGGCCTGCCGCCTCAGTACGATGGCGGAGATCCTTCCTTTTACCTCAGCGGAGCCTACAGCATCGATTACTACCCGGAACTGGATATGATCGAGGTCGGCCACCAATTCGGCAGTCCGCTGCTGGATGGGATTATCACCATCCTCTTTGAGCGCGCTCCCGGCTGACCGGACTGACGTGGGACAAAAGGACAGGATCGAACCAAAAAAGACGAGCAAAAACTTTTTAATAGAGAAAGGAGCAGCAAAATGGGATTATTTGATTCTTTAAAGCACCAGGCAAAGGGGGCCGTAAGGGATGCGGTGCAGAGTATGGGGAACAAAACAGAGGATATCGTGTTCCCCACCGTGCCGGAGAGTTTCGCGGGGTTTACCGCCCTTCCCCAGGCCGCCATGTCCACCCCCTTCCAGACAGCGGCCATGACGGTGGTTGCCCTGTGCGTCTACCCCCAATCCCCGGACGCCTCGATCCAGATGCTCAATTTCCTGCGTGGCCCCCGCCCCCTCAACGGCCAGGAGATCAGCTTTATCCGGGACCGGTTCCGCGCGAAGGATTATGTGCCCCGCTCCTATTTCAGCGGAGCAACCCCTCAGAACGACTATACCCCCCAGCAGCCCTACACCATCCGGGTCATTGCCGATCACAACAGCTTTCTCACCCAGGGGATGGCCAAATTGTTTATCCCCTCCGGCGGTGCAGACAGCCCCAGGCCCATCCAGCTGCGGGAGGCGAAGGACGGGAAATGGTATCTGTGGGAGCAGTTCCTCCTCACCGATATCCGGCAGCCGGAGAGCGCCAACCCCTGGGCTTAAACCATGGGAAAACGGAAAATAATCCTTGCTTTGGCAGGTGTGGTCTTGGGAATCTGCATCCATTCTGCCGTTTATTCAATGGGCCAGGTGAAAGGCCCCGCCGAGGAACTCGTAGATTTTACGGATACGCCCTATCATGAAGGCTTGAACAGAATGTCGGAGGACTGTGTCTATGACCTGGATTTTGATGGCCAGGAGGATACCTTTTGGTTCGACCAGAACTATCCACCAAAGAACAATGGAGCGATGCCCTTTGTTGTCGGTTTCAAAATCGGTGACCTGCGGGTCAGGCTGGACAGCCTGGATGTCAAAGAACTGCATGCTTTTGTTCTGGTTGACCTGGATCGGGGCGACCAGTGCTGTGATTTAATCATCAGCATGACCCAGGGGGCCGATAATGCCCCCAAAACCCTGGTGGTTAATATTCCCCGCAAAGGAATGGGGTTTCCATGGGATACTGGAAGGATATCCGCAAACGGTTTTCGTTACTTAGAGGCGAATTATTGGCATCTGAGAGAAATGGACAGCAAAAACCAGCAGGACTGTCTGCTGGACGGCTTGTACCAGGGAATCAACGGGGAGGGGGCGTTGCTCGTAGGGGATCTCCGGCTGAAACCGGGACGGAAGCATACCCTTTTGGAACTGAAGACAGAAGAAACAGCTTGAGCCTCCAGCCAGGGGGCCGGCTGCAGAGAAAATATCAATCAAAAAGGAGAAGAAACCATGAAACGACTAATTTCCATGATGCTGGCAGTCATGCTGATTGCCACCCTGGGCGTACTGCCTGTCTGTGCAGCAGAACATACGGATCATTTTATCAAATTTTTGGACTCGGCCGGCGAAGAAAGCTTTACGATCACCTTGCCGCCAGCCACCGTGGGACGGGAATATAGCTATACCATCGGCGTCAGCAGCTGCAGTGATCATGTTACTTTCCGTTTGAACTCTGAGCTGCCGGACGGCCTGCATTTAAATGAGGCTACCGGAGAAATCAGCGGTATCCCCACAACGCCGGCAACGGGAGAAGAAAGCATCATTATTGCTGCCGAGAACGATTGTGACGATTTCCTCGGAACCGAAGCAAACTTTTATCTCACTGTCCAGCCTGCACCTGAAATGATAACCTGGCGGATTCCTTATACCAAGCGGGTGGTGCGTGGCGGCAGCAGAAACCCCGGCCCGCAGACCTTTACCCTTGAGATTTTTGACGTTGGGGTTTCTCACCTTGAGGATCAGGTTACCATATTCGGCAATACCGGCAGCATTGATACCAATGGCGCTGGGGATTACCCGGGTATCGTGAGCGTAACGGCGCCAGCGAATGCTTTGGATGAAGGTTTCAAAGTGAGAGAAAAGTTCGGCAATGCCGCACACTGGACCTATTCGGATGTTTTCTACACGATCTGGCCAGAGAGCGGCCCTGACGGGAACACTTTTAAGATCTATGAGGGAGAATATGATTTTGAACCAGATGAGCAACCAGTAAACGTGATGACTTTTGAAAACACCTACACCTACTCTCCCTCCCACGACCGTGACGACGATGACGACGATGATGATTATGATTATGATCCTCCCGTCAGAGAGCCAAAGGAAGATAAGGAACCGCAGCCCCAGAAAGATGAGCCAAAGTCCAATCCAAGCACAGGGCGGGGCACCACATGGGATTACCTGGTTTATCTCTTCCATAAATACTTCTCCTGGGCAGCCTAAAGGCACAGGACGGCAATGGATCCCAAGAGCCCCGCTTTATGTTACAGATTTCATCAAGCGGGGCTTAAACCTACAAAGAAGGAGTGCTGAAAATGGGACTTATTAAAGCGGCATTGGGCGCTGCGGGCGGCGTCATGGCCGACCAGTGGAAGGAATATTTTTATTGCGAATCGATTCCGGTGGATGTACTGGTGTGCAAGGGGCAGAAACGGACGACCGGCCGTGGCTCCAACACCAAGGGCAGCCCCAACGTCATCTCCAACGGCTCGGTGGTGGCGGTGGCCGACGGCCAGTGCATGTGTATTGTGGAGAACGGCAAGGTGGTGGATATCTGCGCCGTTCCGGGCGAATTTGTCTATGACACCTCGATCGCTCCCTCCCTTTTCACCGGCGACCTGGGCGAAAATATTAAAAACACCTTTTCTCAGATCGGGAAGCGGTTCGCCTTTGGCGGCGAGGCGGGACAGGACCAGCGGGTCTACTATTTCAACACAAAGGAGATTATCGGCAATAAATATGGTACTCCCAGCCCCATCCCCTTCCGGGTGGTGGATGAGCGGGCCGGCATTGATATTGATATCTCCATCCGCTGCTTCGGGGAATACAGCTACCGGTTGACCGACCCCATTTTGTTCTATACCAACGTCTGCGGCAACGTGGAGCAGGAATACCGCCGGGAGGAGATCGACGGGCAGCTGAAATCCGAACTGCTTACCGCCCTCCAGCCGGCCTTTGCCAAGATTTCTGCAATGGGCATCCGGTACAGCGCCCTGCCCGGCCACACCACCGAGATCCGCGACGCCCTCAGCGAGGTACTTTCCTCCGAGTGGGCGCTGTCCCGGGGCATCGAGATCTGGAAGTTCGGCGTATCGTCGGTGAAGGCCTCGGAGGAAGACGAGGCGATGCTCAAGGAGCTGCAGCGCAACGCGGCCTTTATGGACCCCACCCGGGCGGCGGCATTTATGGTTGGCTCCCAGGGCGACGCCATGAAGACGGCGGCCGGCAATACCGCCGGCGCTGCCGTAGGCTTTATGGGTATGGGCATGGCCGGAGGGATGATGGGAGGCGGCATGAACGCCCAGAATTTATATGCCATGGGACAACAGCAGCAGACGCAGCAGCAACAAATGCAGCAACAGGCGCAGCAGGCTGCCCCCGCAGCTCCCGCCGGCTGGACCTGCGCCTGCGGCCAGGGCGGCAACCAGGGTAAATTCTGCCAGAGCTGCGGCCAGCCCAAACCCGTTCCCAAGCCCGCCGGAGGCTGGGTCTGCTCCTGCGGCGCTGCCAACACCGGAAAATTCTGTGCCGAGTGCGGAAAGCCCCAGCCTTCGGCTGACGGCTGGACCTGCTCCTGCGGCGCTGTGAATAAGGGAAAATTCTGCGCCGAATGCGGCCAGCCCAAGCCCGCCGGCGTTCCGCAATACCAGTGTGATAAATGCGGCTGGGAGCCGGAAAAGGGTGTGAAGCCCCCCAAGTTCTGCCCGGAATGCGGAGATCCTTTCGACGACGGCGACCTGGTTTGAGCAGCCTGTTTATGATGTGAGGAGGCGATCTGTGTGAATTTGGTTGGTATCTGGAAGGTAAAAGAAGCGTTGGCTTTCGATGGGGACGGGGGCAAATGGCTCCCGGTTCAGGAATGTATGGACAGAGAGGATATGAACGACGAAACCAAGTCTTTCCTGTCCGCCGGATTTGTGTTTGAACCGGACGGCTTGTTCAAGATAGTGATGGCTATCCCAGAGGGCGTTCCCCAGGAGAAGATCGATCAAGCAGTGGCAGCCGGGGAAATCAGGCTTTTTGACAGCCGGTCCATGATCGTGGAGGAGCATCCCTGGAAGGAGGAAAACGGAAAGTATTATTACGATTCCGGGATCCAGGGTGAAGTGCTGGGGGAACCGGTTTCTCCCTGGATGGAAATCCAGAAAACGGAGGATGGGATCGAGTGGATGGCCTATCGCCTTGTAAAAGCAGAGAAACCGTAAAAGGAGGAATATACTGTGGGAATTCTTTCAAGATTTGGCGATATCATGCGGGCCAATATCAATGACCTGCTGACTGGGGCAGAGAATAAAAATGCCGAAAAGCTGCTGAACCAGTACCTCAGAGACGCGCGGGAGGATTATGCCCAGGTCAAGAATGAAACCGCGTCGGTTATGGCAGAGGAGGCTGCGGCCAAGCGCCGTCTGGACGAGATTAACGACCAGATCGCCCGCTATGAGAAATATGCCCAGGCAGCCGTCCAATCGGGAAATGATGCCGACGCCTTGAAATTCTTGGAGGCCAAGGGACAGCTGCAGCCGAAGAAAGAGGATGCCGAAGCTGCCTATCAGCAGGCGCAGCTGAACTCGGAACACATGCGCCAGCTGACCAAAAAGCTGCTGGCCGACATCCAGGAGGCGGAAAGCAAGATCGGGGAGCTGAAGGCCAAGCTGCGGATTGCCGAAAGCAAGGAGAAGATGCAGCAGCTCACCGAAAAAATCGGCGGCAATAACGCCCTGGGAAACTTTGACAGCCTGGCGGACAGCGTTCAGAAGCGGATCGACGCGGCGGATGCCAAAGAAGCCCTCAACGCGGAGCTTTCCGGCGATATGGGGATGAGCGACCTGGAGAAAAAGTATGCAGGTGCAGGGGGAGGCAGTTCCTCCGCCCAAGCGGAACTGGAAGCCATGAAGGCTCGTATGGGAGCCGGAGGGGCGCCCGCCGCCCCGGAAGCGAGCAGTGACGCAGCAGCCCAACTGGCCGCTATGAAGGCACAGATGGATGCTGCGGGACCGAAAGACGGCAATACAGGAGCCTGATCAGGGACCGCAGCCAGGGCGTTGGCGGGAATATACCGCAGCCTGGAGGACAATCTGACTGGCAGGCTCAAAGTCCGTCAGAAATCTGTTTTACCGATACGGGTGTTTGTTTTTGATGGCGATTTGCGTCAAACCAAGAAGGAGGAATCATGATGGCGTTTTGTCAGAATTGCGGCGTACAGCTGAACGACGGAATCAAATTTTGCCCCAACTGCGGCGCACTTGTGCAGGCGGAGCCAGGAGTGGCTCCTGTGCCGCAGGAAATCAATCCCGCCGCAGTACCAATGTCTGCTGCTGAACCGATGCAGACAGCTGCGGCCTCCGTTGCGGTGCTGGAAAAGGAAACTGACCCAGCGGCCCCTGTCCAGGAGCAGCCCGCTTCCCAGCCGGCGGCCTACCAGCAGCCCGCTTCCCAGCCGGCGGCCTACCAGCAGTCCGCTCCCCAGCCGGGCGCCTACCAGCAGCCCGCTCCCCAGCCGGGCGTGTATCAGCAGCCTGCTCCCCAGCCGGGCGTGTATCAGCAGCCCGCTCCCCAGCCGGGCGTGTACCAGCAGCCCGCCCCCCAGCCGGCGGCCTATCAGCAGCCCACCCCCCAGCCGGCGGCCTATCAGCAGCCCGCCCCCCAGCCGGGGGTGTATCAGCAGCCCGCTCCCCAGCCAGGCATGTACCAGCAGCCCGCCCCCCAGCCGGGGATGTATCAGCAGCCGGCGCAGGGATATGTTCCCAGTGAGGCCCAGATGAAGAAGGGAATGGCGATTCTGGCGTATTTTGGGATCCTGTTCCTGATCCCTCTGTTTGCCGCAAAGAAGGATCCCTTTGCAAGGTACCATACCAACCAGGGACTTGTACTGTTCATTTTCATGGTGATTTTCAATGTTCTGTCCAACGTGTTGACCAGCATTCTGATTGAGATCAGCCCGATGCTGGTGCTGATTGTTTCCGGCGTCTTCGGAATCCTTACCCTGCTGCTCTGTATCTTTGCGCTGATCGGTATCATCCGCGCCGCAAAGGGCCAGATGAAGCCGCTGCCCATCATTGGCGGCATCAGGATTTTGAAGTAGCCGAACGGGAAATGCGCGGGACAGCTGCGAGAAATGGGTGAATGATGAGGGGATGCCTGCCTCTTTGGCGTGAGGCATCCCCTCTTTCCCTGTCAGCCGCGCAACTGGATGGAAAGGAGAACGAATATGAAAAAATTTGTACTGGCTTTTATGCTGCTCCTCCTGCTGGCGGGATGTGATGCAGCAAAGCTGACGGGGGCAAAGCAGGAGGAAAGCAGCCTGCCTGACATCTCCTCAGTACCGGCCTCCATCAGTCAGGCGGAATCCAGTCAGGCGGGAGCCGGCGCCTCTTCCAATATACCGGCGGAATCCTCCGCTCCGGCTTCTTCTGAGCCCTCCGCCCCGGCAACTTCCGAATCCTCTGCCCCGGCATCTTCCGGGTCCTCTGTTTCATCCTCTTCCGAAACGGTGGAAGCGCCCGGTGGAGGAGAAGAAGGATATGATGCCTCCGAGGCGGTAACGGTGGAATCGGTGGACGGTGGAATAAAAGTGACTTTTGAACAGATGCCGCAGACGGCCCGGGACTTACAGGCGCTGCTGGAGGCCTATCCCCAGACCGATGCCCGCAACGCAGGCGCTTTCTTCATCGCTTCCCTGGTGCGCTATCTGGATTCCACCGATGACGGCCATGAGATGATCGATCTGCTGCGGGGTCCGCGTCCGATGAACGATATGGACAAGGATTTTTTGAAAGACCGACTGCGGGAGAAATCCTATCTTCCCGGCGCTTATTTTGAGGGGGCAACCCCGGAAAACGACTATACGCCCGATACCCCCTGGACCTTGCTGGTTTATGACGACCCGATGAATGCAGAAGAGGGCTATCTCTACATTCAGGTGGAGACCACCGGTGCGGACAGCAGGCGGCGTATCACCCTGCGGGAGAAGGACGGCCGGTATTATCTCTGGGAGTATTCCAATGTGCTCACCGGTATCCGGCTGCCTGCATCCCAGGACCCGTGGCTCTGAGGAGGAATGACCATGAAGAAAAGATGGACGAGCGGGCTGCTCTCGCTGTTGCTGGTTCTGTTGTTATTTTCCGGCTGCAGCGCCCTGGAAGCTTTGGAACAGCTGAAGGATCGGGATGGACCTGAAAGCTCCGACAGCAGCGTGAGCGAACCTTCTTCGGTGTCCTCTTCCGGAGGCGAGACATCTTCTACCCTGGAGCCGGCGCCCTCTTCCGGCGGTGAAGAGATTTCTACCCCGGAGCCGG